>Ga0126335_1002229_pt1 | contig 11479 bp, 4 predicted proteins | sample OlaspJWI45metaG_FD_108409 | JGI IMG/M metagenome (GOLD analysis project Ga0126335, IMG submission 108409) | Marine gutless worms symbiont microbial communities from Oahu, Hawaii - Olavius sp. 1 OAHU.JWI-45 metaG | ecosystem: Host-associated > Annelida > Digestive system > Unclassified | place...
ATGTATCCGTGAAAAAATTTGCGTTAATTGTTTTATTTAAAAAACTCAACGAGTGCGTGACTATCACTGATACCGGGCAATATTGACAGCATTTTATGCCTGGTAATCGGGGCAATATTAGCTTTTAACTATTGGCACGTGATGCACGTTTGACCAATCACGATCGCGCATGTGTCCATCCTCCAGGTTTTGACTTCCCTCTGAGACAGCAGTCCACACTTAATTGATTCTGGGTTGATCAAGGCAACTATGCTGCCTGCCACAAGAGATGGGATTTGACAGACTGATTTATGTCCATGTGGTGAGATTTAGGTGATTTCTAAGATTGTGCTGGATGGTGGCTTCACTCTGCTGATGATACTTCTGTCATGTGACTGATGTCGTGCTCCATGTGAAATGCATTCAGCAACATCCTTAACATTATCCTGACATTACTACTTGTCCTAAGTGTGTTATGGCAATGTGGCTGCTGTTCAGGTGTGCAAGCAGTGCCGTCCTCAGCGCCAATACATCCGACTGTGTGACTTGACTGAGAGGACGGCTCTCAGAAGGCACCGGACTGGCCGACGTTGCCGCCGATGCCGTGCTCCACTGTTTGACACAATTGTGCACTTTGGAGAGAAAGGTGGTCACCAGGCACCGTACAACTGGCAGAGAGCAGCAAGTGCAGCCAACTCTGCTGATGTCATCCTTTGTCTTGGCTCAAGCCTCAAGGCATGTACAATATCTCTCAGAAACACAATAGAATACATATGTGCTGTGATGAGAATCACATGCATATGATTCTATAAGGAATGCACTTTATTATGTAGATTTGTTGAGTGATGCCACAAATTAGTGTCATGACTCATGAGTTAGTGGTTCAGCTGCTATTTTGGTTGTCATAATTAGTATTAATTTCGTACAGCATCATCATAATTCATTTAGTATGACAATTTTTGCTGTTGGTAAATAAACTGCATAGATAATACGTCAATTACAGCATAAATTTTGAAGTATTTTTTCTTTTGAAGTGTTGTTTAGACTGGGAATCCATTTTCTGCTTTGATTGCCTCTAAATTGTTACACGGTGATGTTCCACAGTGTCATTTATTGTTTAACATTCAGAGCAATACAACCATATTAATACAGTAGGTGATGTTACGTTTTGCTTAGTCATTTTGCTAACAAAAAGACTTAAGTCTAAAGCTTAACCTGAGCCACAAATTCCATCTACAGTTTAAGTCTGAAGCTACATTTACTACGGATTAAGTCTGGGTCAAAAGTGGGCATGGCTGATAAGATTTACTGATGTCGTCAATTGATTAACAGCAATTTTGATTGAATTTAATAATCAGTACATTAACCTGCTGAAATGTTGACATTAGATTCTGGAATGAGTCGTTATGTTTGGACTGAGCGAAAAGTGAAGTAAGTTTGCATTGAGCTGTATGAGAAGGGGACATGTGGCACATTGTGGAGTAGAATTTTGACATCCTGTCCTGACAGCATGCAGTGCGCAGTTAGCAGTTAATAGAGAAATTCAGGGAGAGTCTAGTCCATTGGTGATGATAGAAATTGCTACCCACTTTGCTGTAACAGCAGGAGTCATTTCTACTTGGAATTGTAGGTTACCCAGTGGAATGTGTGTATTGTACCAGGTACTGAAGAGATATCCATGCCTGTGGAGTATGCATAAACCAGTGTCGCGACGGCCGCGACTTTACATTGTGAACCTTCAGTGGACTCCAAAGGACGACGTTGCTATGCTTAAGATAAATGGTATGACATTTTGTAAGCTGCTGTAATATTAAGCATTTTTATTTTTTTATTCTTTGTTTAACTACTAGGTATTTTTGGTTGTAGCTGAGCAGAAATGTTGGCTGTTTACTTTTGTTTGTTCTTAATCTGGTTGCGTAGTTGTCTACGGCCAACTGACAGCTTGTGTAAATATTGTATCTGATAATGAGTGTTTGATGACTGAAGTTGACAGAAGGAATATATGACACATGATGTGGCAGATGATGGTTCAAGAGCTATATCTGGGTTTACGTGGAAAGGAAAAAGGAATTTTGATCTCAGAATTGTCGGGATTGAAGCCAGTCAGCTTGTTATTTGGGAAGAGTATGTTGTTTGGATGCATTGAATGTAGAGGTGATGTTGACTTGTTTGTGTTCATTTGTATTAGGTGATACATGAACTTGGTGTATGAGAATGCTGATTGTATATGTGTGTAGGCAAATGTGACGATGTTTTAAAGTTGGTTGTGCGATACTTGGATCTTGATGTGCCAGAATACACCAGGTTTGTAGCTGTACATTTTGTGTGATCTTTAAACTCTGCTGTTTTTGAGAATAGCTGTGGCTTAACTGGTTAGGACAGCAAACAGGTAAGATTCAATTTCTGCCAAGTTCTCTGCTAAAACTGCTTAGCAAGTCCCATCTGAGTGGGTGACTGCACAACGTTAAAAGGCATCTTTCGTGGTCTGTAGACACTGATTATACCGCGAGTGACAAATAGCTGCTGCAAATATTAACTTTTCATCAAATTACTTAACTGTTGCCGGTTTATAATGCTGTTATGTTTTTGTAGCACTATGGATCCAATATATGCACTTGCTACACCATTTCGAGCAAATGAGTTGAAATCTGCCAGCAAGAAGTTGTTAGTACAGCCTCCATCTTATGATCGAATGGCCATTGAGTCAATGTGGCGACACTGCAGTAGAAACAGACATCGAATTAGGACCACTCACAGGATACAACTTGTATTGAGTGATTTGAGCAGTAGAACTAGTGCTGAAAATGATCAATACCCAGATGATGATGCAGTGGCTCCCAAGAAGTCTCGAGTTGATGTTTCAGAAAGTTGCGATGAAAATGAGGTTCTTACTGATGCTGATACAGATAAACCTAGTGCTGTGTCAGAGTCTGGAATTTGTGATCTAGATGTTGGGAAGTGTTCAAGCGGTGATGACGGCTGTATTAGCACTATCTGTGCTGACAGTTCTGAAGCATTGAAACCTAATAATTTGTCAAGCTGTCAAACACAGTATCAGGACAGCAGTGTGCAGGCAGTGTGTAGCGACACAAGTCAGGCTGTGGATGGAAGTATGAAGGTTGAAGACTGCTGGTGGAATAAGGTTGATTCTCGTACTTGGCTGCAGGGGCTACAGAGTTACTTGCTGCTGCATTCTGCAGCTGATGTTGGGCTCGGGCCAGTGCCAGTTGCAGTTTTTGCATCAAATTTCGCACCGTATACTATGATAGCAAATCCAGCTAGTCACATTCGTGCTGTCACGTCTGTTGCTGCACAATCTGCCGTTGCCAAAACAACAAATAAAGAACACCAGTATGTGCGACCAGCATTGGCTTCTGCTACTGGTTTTCGGGTTTTAACGAATAGAATGCTTCCAGTCATTCCAGTTTGCTACTTCCCTGTAGTAAACCGTAGTGTTCGCGGACTGTCTCCGAGTGCTTCGGCTGTCGGCACCCAGCAGGTATACATTGGTGAACAGCAGTCATCATTGGCTGCAGTTGACCTTGTTAGTTTCATGCACAACTACTGCTTACCACCATCAAGTATCTCACAGTCTTCTGTTAATTTTTCGGTGGTACAAGCACGTAATGCTGTTGGTCAGCAACTTATCCATTCTGCAGTTTCTTCACCCAGTGAGGCGCCTGGCATAAGCTTGATGACTGATGTATCTCAGCAAACAGAAAATGACCATTTAAGCAGTTGGCTGGTGACACCCGCGTCGTCTGCCTTGGACAATGCAGGATTTTTGTCAAGCAGCAGCGTATGCCTGACTCCGACGTCTTTGAGTTCAAACAGCTCAACAGAAAGTTGCACTGATGGTGTATTGGAATTGTCTGCCTGCTCTTCTACCATTGCAGTCAGTTCTTGTGAGTCTGGCCTCAACATTAACACTGGCAGTGTTTTCTCAGCCAATGCAGACTTAACCTTACCTGGTTGGTTTGGTAAAGGACTTAGCATTAGACGATCTAAGAGAAGACTATCTAGGCAATCATGAGATCTTTCAATAGAGTTTGTGCAACGAAGTATAATTTAATCATGTCGTTATTTGTATTGTGAGCATTTGTGTGTTTTTGTGTATCGTGTATTCGTTGATACGGTTTATAACAGTGTGGTTACTGCTATTTTGTTTTCCTGTTGATAATATATTGAATATATGTGTGTATTTATTTATTTCATGCTTATGTTGAAAGTTGCACTGACGTCACCTATTCATTTCAATGAATGTATTGTCATTGTGGCTGTGGCTACTAGGCTCTTGTCTCACTGATGTGTTGAATTACATTAGGTAGAATGTGTGTTCATCAAGCAATATGTCAGCTTTTGTTAGCTAGCCCGCCACAATGTTGGGGTCAGCTATAGTAATGGTCGGCGTTGTCTGTCTGTCTGTCACGCGTGAATATCTACAAAACTAAGTGAGATAGACCTATGGTTACTAGGAAATGCAAATAGGAAATTGGGCTTCCCGAATCAGAATCTGTCATCAGATTCGCTCTCGGAGGTACGGTTCTACCATTTAGGTTGTTTCTGGGTTGACACTTCGTCCATTCAGACAGAAATGGGCTGGTTGGCCTTGTGAATGTAGTGAATGTATCGGTGGTAACAGTCACCAATGGCACCACACTGGGCACTTTGGTGAGCCAGCTATTGTCACATCCCATAACGGACAGTACCTTGTTGTGATGATTTTCGTGTAATTTTAATCATGAAAATACGATGAATTTTGTGACATTTCACTCTTTTCAGTTTGCAAACTAGGGTTGTAGTTCTTGTAGGTAAACTGTGTATGCGTAATCGTAGCACTCTACTCTGTAGAAATAGCAGTTGTTTTGCTGATCACTTAGAAGTAGCAAGGGTTTTTTGGCATTTACACATTGGTGTCATAATAATTTTTTCATACTAACCTAATGACAGTTGTTCCAGATTGGCAAATTTCTGAAGATGTTAATTACTCTCGTTTAGTGCGAGTTTATTTTAATACATGGTAATTTACCATTCAGTTATCTGTTTGGTCAAAGAACCACGTCTTTTGTGATTCATTTACTTCAGCACAGCATTGCCATTTTTCTCCTTATTATGTAGTTATTTACATTATGTAGAGGTTAAACAAATAGTAAGTAATGTTAGTAACGTGTTAACTGATTTGTGGCAAATGAGATTACTTTCATGCTTATGTTGTTTTCAGCGTTGTTGCATTGTTCATAGTTCTTACAAATTATAAATGCTGAATTGGTGAATGCCAATGACTGCATATATTTGAAGTGTATTGAGTTTGTTTGTGTCCACTTCGTGTGTGTAATGTATGTCATTGTATGATGCTTGTTATACTTGTATAACAGCTTTTGTAATGAATGCGGTGTTTATTATGTTATGATAATTAAGGCAGCGTCTTAGGCTATAGCTGATAGGCAGCCAAGAGTTAGAAATGGGTCAAGGTTTAAGAAACAGGATAAAGAATATAACAAATACCTTACAGTGTTCGTGGAGGTTGCATTTTGTTGTTGAGTTTTACAGTTTTTTACTTGTGAGATATGCAGAAGTAGGAATTTTTAGAGAAGTATGTGCATGACCTCATCTGATTACATTGATGATGTCTGGAGTAAGGAGGAAATAACACAGCTGTTCTAGTTGCTGTAGTACGGTGCAATACTCCTGTTGTGCGATGTTCTAGGCAGCTTAGGTTCAGCAGATTGAGTTTTTGTCACACTGGGACCCGTACGCTGTGATTAGCCTAGAGGCGGTTGCCTGGTGTTCATATTGTAACACGGTGGAGTGGTTCTCAGTGGCCAACTGGCTTCCTTCAGTGCTTTGACGCTGTTGGTTGGGTCGTCTGACCTGTAAGAATCGTCCCCGAAATGACATACAAAGTGTGGAGTGGGACGTAGCCTGTACTCACACACGTACACAAATAGATCATTACACTTAATACTTTCATTATCATGAGTTCCGCATAGCAAGCGATGGCTGTACATTACATTATATTAGAGTTATTTAGAATGGCCTAAAGTACACGTACTGCTAAACCACTACTATACACGGTGTGCAGAAACCGAAAACGGTTAGGAAGAAAATGATCGGGAAAAGAGATGTATTGAGGCGGTTTCTAAAAACAAACAGCGTTGAAGCTGAGGTGACATCTGGCGGCAGACTGTTCCAGAGGCGGCAACCGGAAATGCACGATCACCAACAGTGGATGACGACGACCGGACCAGCACCGTTATGCAAATGCATTATCACTAGGTAGTAACTAATAGAAATAAACATAGAAATGTTTTCAGAAAAGTTAAAATTCAAAAACAAAACTGCTAACAGCGTTTACCACAGGGTCTCTGAAGAATTAAACGAAACTATAGTTTCTGCGTTCTGACAACAGAACGGTGGTCATTAATAGGCTGTCGAGCGGGTGAAGCCTCGCGTCCTTTCATTTGCAGGCGACTGACAGTGTCTACAAAGCTCCAATCAGCCAACGAACAAGTCGTGAACACGTTATAATTTAGCCGAGGACGTGGCCATCGCCAACACTGACCAGTAACCAGTTAGTACGTAATAAACGGCGTTGCAGTGTCTGCTTCTCTGTCACTTGGTTAGTCGTCAGTAATTCCGCTGCGGCGACGTTCGTATAACGAGAGTCGTTACAACTGCTGGCGCCGACGACGTTTGGGCGTCGTCGACTCTTAACTGACGGCCACAATGAGCATGTGCATTATCGCGCTGCCGCCCTTCAGCTGTGCCTATTTCAGCTTCAAATCGAGTCCCGAGCTGCCTAACGATCTTTGCTCTCGTTACGGCAGCGGTTGGCGGGGCTTGTCTCGCCAACGAACGACAGTCATCAGCGCTTTCTCGCCGTTGCCTCGAGGAATCTATATCGATCTTGTCGGAAACCAGACGTCGACTCGCCGTCACCGCAGCGGCACCGCCCTTGAACCGGTGCTCGTTTGCGATTAACCGTCAGCCGGAGAGCGTGCCGGAAACCCGATAAGTGTCGGCGCCTGGGGCTGCGAACTAGTGCCGCCATCACGCCACACACGGCGCTCGCGACGCTCACTGTTCCGATGAGCTCAGTTTTTGTTTCGCTCTTTCTTTCTTGCCTTCAAAGACACTCTTGAGCTTTCAGATTGCAGTATAGGGAAACGTCAAGTCGACTCTGCCGTCAGTCACTTCAGTTTATCGCAGCATACCCGTAGGCAACATAATGACAGTGATGGGGATATAGAACTGGCGTTCAAGGCACAAGTCTCCCTTTTCCATGCAGCCGCGATCTGGATGAGTGCTGCAGAGCCTGCAAGCTTGATTTTGGCACATTTGAGCTTATACATCAATGCTTTTTTCGTGCCACGCCATAGCGTAAGTAGTATGCGCAGCGCAGTACTTAACATGTAGGCCTACAGAGTGGGCAAAAGTATGCCTTTCGTCGATACGCATAAGACCGCACTTCAACTAGTTTGAAACAAAACATCATAGTCACCAGTCCAGTCTATGTTGAAAAATGTTGTTATGAAAACGTATGCCTTGTGGTAAACTGGTAATGCCGGCTGCATCATATGAAGGCAACACATGACGTAATTTACGTTACGTAAACTTAGACGTTGTGTCGTCGTGAAACGTGATCGTATGAAAATCGTGGATTAATGCAACAGTGTATTAGTAGCGCACTGCATCGAACATTCGAAGTCTCAATTTCTGGCCCTGTTCCGCCTGCCTTCAAGCTTGATCAATGGTTACCGCCTGCCTAACCGTCAATCACAGTTGGCCTCAGCAGCACATCATCATCTGAGACTGAGAGAGGCTCACTGCTGTGGCACTGCCCACATTCTCTAAGTCTAATCACAGGATTACGGTCTGGGCTGTTAGGCGACGGCAGGTTGGTGCTAACGTAGTCCGGCGTCTCGCGACGAAAAGCAGCTCGTCGCTGGCTTTCTCACAGAGAGCGCTGGCGGGCGTACTGTCCTGTTGTAACACGTAGCCTACGTCGCGGTGGTCGGCTGCAAAATGACGGATGACTGGTAGCAGGTGCTTGGAGAGCACTACATCCCATTGACTTTTGCCCCTGGCTCCACAAATACGAAGCCAATGCAGCGCGACTTGGAACTGCTGACGGACACGATGATGCTGTTGGTAGAGAGTAGCAGACTGTCAACAGTAATATGACGTTTTCTGGTGTCATTGGGACCCCAAACAGATGGTTATTTTGCGCATTGCGTGGTGCCTCAACGGGGAACATTACATTTTTTCTGTGAAAACGATAAAAGCACATCTGTAGCGCGCCATACAAAGTAATATTCTCTAAACTTCTGAAGTAACATGTCGCAGGACCATGATGCTGTGAAACACTCCCATTCTCGATGGCTATTTAAAAAAATAAATCTCAAATCAAAAATAGAGATGGGCCACGAATAAGCGGCAGATCTAAGCTCACTGACCAGCTGCAGACATTTGTTGCAGAAAATGTAACAAAGTTATTGGCAGAAACTACTCCGTGTCGGCAGCAGTATAGTACACCAATATTACGCTACTCCGAAATACACGCCGTTCAGGACGCAGATGTCTCTCCAGATTCTGCAGCAACCTCGATCTCCTTCGCTCGACCAAGATGGGCGTGCGAGTCGGCTGCAGTGTCGATAGCTCCGACACGTGATAAGATTAACTATCGAACGAAAATCTCATTTGGCAGAACTGAATCGTTCACAGCCAACGAAACTTGCTCGGTCTGCGACGTCGTGCAACGGTCACTCACGAAAAGCTTCGGACGTCGAGCCGTTGTAACAGCATGATAATCTGACGATGATACTAATTTAGGAAAATAATCAATAGAGTGGCCAGAATGTAGTCTATACCAACGTAACACCTCGCCTAAACGTCCCAATTATAGGGAAGGGGCCGATTTCTTAGAACAAAGCTTTAAATCTTTACAGCTTTGGAAAACACCTGAATCCAGTTAAATGGCATTAGCAGCAACTTAATACATGACCTTAGACGTATTTTCCTGCCGCAACGGGAATACTCGCGTGCTTCACAATGTAGGCATGAGCCCCTTGTTGGCGCTACTCACTTATTTCTTCCGTAAAACTATAGTCTAATACATTCACTTTTACTAAGAAAGTTCAAATTGACCAAGAGTACGAGTCAATCAAAAACGGCGAAAAGTCAGAAGGAAAGTAGAATAAAAACAGATGCTAAACATTACGATTTCAGATGGCGTTTTAAAAAAACTAGAAAAAAAGTTTAAGTCTTTCTCGGACATAGAATTACAAACTGATGTTTCTACGATGGATCAGCCGACATCTGCAAACGTTTAATTAGTTGCTTAGAAGTTTCCGACTAAACGACGGCTAAACAAAAAGAACACGGTCGCACCACAAGTTGCACAAACCGAATAAGCCTGTGCTTCCTCGAAGTTTGAAAAGAACGATGATAATGATCCTGAATGACGCAAAACTTCGCCCCATTGGCCAGTTTTTTGCATATACCGGTAAGCCTGCAATTAACTGCTTGCTTACACCACAACTGGAATTTTTTTCCGTTTATCATGACGGACAAACGAACGGACACACAGATGGACGGATGCCGTGGCTAATATGATATACTGTAAAAAATCTACCCACATCGTACTGCATTAGCCTACGTCGTCATTGCAACAGCATCCAATCAGCGCCACCAAGGAGGAATGGCATACGCACGCACGCACGCTGATGGCGCGAAAGCATCTGCAACCGGTCCTATTGTCGGACGGAAAAGTGACGTGAAGCCCAGCTGCGAACCGGACGTACGCTGATGCTTACAAGGTCGAAAGTAGCGAAGATGGCAGTAGTGATGCGTCACGAACCAGGCACCCCGGGGCAAACGGTAGTTCGTCTCGTCGATTTGCTTACGACCGAACGCTCCCGTCCCGTTCCGTTCCGTGCCGCGCCGTACCGTTGTCATCACAGCCGACAAAAGAACGCGACGACAACGTCAAGACTTTATCGCCGGGTCCGTGACCGCGCTCGCCTGTCATGCAGTCCGTCAGCGGTCGACGCTTGGCGGTCAGCGTGACGACCAGTCTCCTGACGACGCGATCAAAGCAGACCGATCGACGGACCGACAGACGCGTCGACTGCGTCGTCCCTCACGCGTGATTTCGGTCGTTGATGTCTTCCAGTACACTGCCGCCCACCAGCCAGCCTGCTCCTCAACAGAATTATCAGCCACCGTAAAAGGATATTCTGTCTTGTATATTCCACGTGACTGAATAAAGTTATCATGGCTGTGGTAGTTTGTCGACAAAGTCCTGTCGACGCAGTCGCCATTTGCTATCCGCGCTCTTGCAAAGCAGCGGAACGCCAGCACTAGTTTAGATTTGTCTGGTGCATATTTTTCAAGTTTATATATAGTGGGTGCTTTGCGCAACTATTGCACACGGCGTCTCAAAAAACTTCCCACTTTGTAATCGGTTCTAACTTTGTCAAACTTCAACCGATTTTCAAACTTCTTTCACTGCTGGAAAGAGAGTGAAGTTTGCAACAAAAATCATTGAATTTCGCTTGGTTACTTATTACTAACTTATATTAGGCCTACTTCAGTTTCTGGTTACTGTTAAATATTCTTTTTAAAAAGACTGTTGCGTAAACTGTTAACAGCCCCTGCTCACCAGGCATGCGATAATGTACGACTTCTTGAGCAGACAACATCTCTTTCATTCGACCAGATTCTGTGGCCACCAATCTGCCCTGACTCAATCTTGTGTACACAAGATATTGGGTGTCATTTACTAGCGAGTTGCATAACATAGACGAGCAGAAGCAGTGGTTGCTGAGCGTTTGGAATGGCACTGGCAACAGCGTCATTGTGAATGCAGTTGACGAGTGGCAATATCATTTTGATCATGCATGCGGGCAGAGTATGGACACGTGAGCAACTGCTGTGACAGTGTTAATATCCACTAAGCCATGGGATACGTAATGTTTCATTTTTTGTCAGACATGATACGATGTTTAAGTTGTATTATGTGGTAATATTAAAAATTCGAACTTTTGATTTTTTTAATGTAGTACAGCAACATACTTAAGCTGTGGTGGGAAATATAAAATTACTTTTTAATGACTTTTTATAGCAAATTTCATACCTTTTCCAGCAATGAAACAATTTTGCATATAGTTAATGTTTGACAAAAATAGAGCCGCTTACAAAGTAGGAAGTTCTTGAGACACAGTACATATCTATTCATGACATGAAACATACATTTTCATTTTTGTCAAACATATGACACACTGTCATCTTTCGAAATCATGAAAAAGTTCCAGTCTCAAACTTTACAAGGTAGTGCAGCGACATACTTAATGTCCGACGTAAAGTAATATATTCATCTTTATTTCACCACATAGGTAGCAGAAAAACAGTTAAACCGACTTAACTAAACAACAAAACACAATATGTAAACATACATACACACATGCATACATATATATATATGCATACATATATATAC
>Ga0126335_1002230_pt1 | contig 11479 bp, 7 predicted proteins | sample OlaspJWI45metaG_FD_108409 | JGI IMG/M metagenome (GOLD analysis project Ga0126335, IMG submission 108409) | Marine gutless worms symbiont microbial communities from Oahu, Hawaii - Olavius sp. 1 OAHU.JWI-45 metaG | ecosystem: Host-associated > Annelida > Digestive system > Unclassified | place...
GTCGAGCTATCGGTCGGTCGACCCCCAGACCCTTCATGGAAACGTCCACCAGGCCGACCACGTACCAAATGGACCGACCAACTCCGCCGCGACAACAACAATGTTCCCATTGCGACTCTGTTGAGGCAAGCCATTGGTCGTGGTCACTCGAGAGCGACGCCACGGTCCAAGCCGACTACGCGTTAACGACGACGACGACGACGACGTCTAATGCTGCAAAACATCTTAATGACAACTATGGCCTAAATATGCTGACTCAATGTGGTCATAATTTTCTTGATATTTAAATCAGCACACTTAGCTTATTTGTTTCGACTGATTCTAAAACGGTGTGAGAAAACGTGAAAACTCGTTTATAAGACTTAGAAACAAGTGTAATGTATAATGTAGTGATGGACGCATTAAAGTATCGCCATCAAGCTATTAAGTAAGAACAGTCGCCCGCGCGACAAACAGACCACTGACAGACGCTCACGCTATGGCATCATTGATCGCAATAGTCCGTATCTTATGCTATCGTGGTCGCTTGGAAAGCTGAACTTTTATGCACTAAATCATGACTTTTATTGCGCATTATGTTATCAATAGGTTCTTCTGTCTGTCATTACCCGAGGAAATGATCGAAGCAGAAGTCGAAGTAGTAGTCGCATCCGCGTGGTTCACAGAAAATGAGTTTCCCATCACAACAATGCCCGTTGTTTCCTTTGCCCGACGGGTTGTCATACCGAACAAGTCTTATCTGTAACTTGCCTTCACCGGCCACCTACGTACACAAAAAAACAAAGGATAGAGAAATTTATCTGAGTAATCTACAAATAATAGTTTTAGCCCGGCCACTGACAACGGTTTTCCAACTAAATTTTAAAATAACGATAAAATTCAGAATACATACTGCACTGACATCATCCACTGTGTACGCCATAAAAAGACTTGATTATTTGCCATTTTGACCTCTGAGAATAAAGGGCCTAATTTTTATGAAGCACAGTAAAGCACAAAGCTTAATATGTACTCTAGAATTCAATTCATTCAAACACGATTAAGTTTGTTAAGTTTTCCGATAAGCTTAGTAAATAAAAAATTACTTAAAATAACAGTGAATTTAAATATACTATACAGGTAATTTTATACAGAACGAGGCTCACTTGTAGCGGAGAAAAACTCAAAGTGATGACGATGTAAAGTGTGAACCTTGCTACGATGTCGACGATGTCTGGCAAGAGCGACGCCATAGTGTAGGCTACATTGAATGACATCAAATCACTGTTGCCCGACGATCTAATGTACATTGTACACCGTGACTCGAAAAATTGATACTTGTTACCCTATATCAAATAACTGCAATAAATCTGGTAAATATGATTAACCAATCGTCAGTTCGTTTTAGCTTAATTACATTATAGTTTTAATCATTTATAAAGTGTGTTTAAATAGGGAAAAAGCTAGGTGTTTTCTCGTGAAAATGAAAATAGTGTAGTGCTTAAGAAAAATGTTTTAAGCTTACAAAAATAATAAAATAAGGCGTAAGTTATAAACAAGTTACTAGTTAGTAAAATGCTTAATTGTGACTAACAAAAACTTTACCTTTGAAAAATGAAAACGATTTCATTAAAGTGCGAATTTTAGCGTTCATATGCGTCTCTGCTGATTATGACCTTGACTTATTTCTCAATTTAAACACATTTTGTGGCTGATAAGTATAGTTCAGTAAAAACCAGTACATAATTATTTCTTGTACAAACACTTATTGATAAGGGACTAGACTTGATGGGGTTCTTTTAAAGTGCTTATCCGTTATTTTTGCAGCACCATGCACAATGTAACCCGCTATGCCCTGTGACTGTATGATGGCTGAATACTGCGACAGAGTTAAACGTTGCAATGCACGTTACTGCACTAGCTATAGTGGCGTCATCATGACATATACTGAAGCACGAACATGTTGCATACCGCGCAGTGAACACTGAAGACTAAAGAAAAGTCTATAAAGTAAGTGATGGTCAATAAGATCAGTAAAGCTATTAAAACTTTTTTGTATGTTATAGTTACATTTTAGTCTTTTTTCTTATAAAATTATTTGGCAATTTTGGCTTTTTTCAATTTGTGAATCTAAATGCATAAATAAATAGAATGAAAAAATTCTAGGTGTTTTCCTATGCAGGATTTTTACTTTAGTTTTATACCTAAAAGCTCCTTAAACATTTAATACGTAGCAATTACTAAAACAATATTTCTAGTAAGTTTGAAGATGGTATAATTTCTCAGTTGACTAGCTGTGGTGGTTTTGTCTCACAACTTTGTAATGTTTCATAACCTTAATTTTTGACCTTCTCAGTTTCCTGGTGACATAGATTGTTGTAGTTGCTGATTATGATTGGTGTCGCAACTTTCCTTTCTTGAGTTGACGGCAGACTAAGTACAAACGATGGGGCGGACAGACGACAAACTGGACAGATGCAAGCAGGGGCATCATAGCTTAGCGGCTCAAACAACAAAATAATCGTGGAGTAGGCTGAGCATGAACCGGCATCGCTAGTTATCGTCATCACCAGTTACAGCAGCAGTATTAACCGCATCCTGCCCTGTGCTATGTGCTGCAATCGTCGCCGGCCGGATGCAGGCTGAACAATTTGTGCAATTTGAATTGGCATCCGGTCGACGTGCAGTCAGTCACGCGACCGTAGACATGCTGGTAATTAAATCACGATGACGCTTGGTTATGCGCTGGATCTGTCGCATTTCAAGGTCGCTCGGCAGATAACAACGTATCACAGACCTCTACTTTTCTAATTACAATACACTCACGGCATCAGCTGAACAACTTTTACCTATTAAGCTTCTTGTGTCAATTTGGCATCTAATTTTTTACGCGCATGACACCGATCTCTAAAAGGCAAAATACAGCAAGATGTAGTGCCTTGTAAAACGCCAACATGATGCATTATCGTCTTATTTTTAATTCCGATGTAAATGACGTAATGACGGTAAAAATTGAATCATTAGCTTAAGTCGATACGGTCACGCACACAGCGCATTACGGTAGGGCTATGTGGTGTATAACTATACTCCCTCGTTGCGTGTGCCCGAACTGTCTTCGTAAACCTTGTCAATCTCGTCCATACTATGCGTTTAATTATCGAGCTACTTCTTGTTTTGCTATCAAACATTCAAAGCAATAACCGCTTCTTTACTTTTACGCAAGCGACGTGCTCGATGTTATCAAGTGTGCCTGCGCTCTTCGATCTCTGTCTAAATTCCGCTTTTTAGCAATTTTTGTTTGTCAAGCCATCGACAGGCTTTTTAAATACCGGTACGCGGAAGTAAATTGTTAGCTTTTGCAAAAACTGCGTTTTATGTACTACGTTGCCAATGACAGCCATCCTAGATAGGTTTTTACGCTTAGCATACAAGTTTGTCTTCGTGTTTTGTCAAAATTCTGATAAAACTTTTCTTATCTTATCGAAAACGTTTACTCGCGTATTTTTCTGTCTATAATGTACATTTGCATACACTGGAAGTGGCTGCACGAACTTGATTGTATAACAACATATCAAAAACTACAATACTGCATAAATAAAGTATGTAACACTTAACACTTACGTTACGTGTTATCTTTTCTTCCCCGAAAAAATCGTTTACGCCTATTTGAAGGTAGGCCTATTCATTTTTCGCCATTTGACGTGCTTTGTTATAAGAGTCTTAAAATAAGTATACTTCTAAACCGTATTAAAATAGCAAACAATTTTAACACGTCCAGCAATCGAAGCAACTAATAATTAATTAAGTTTATGTTGTAATTGTGGTAATAAAATTTTCCAGCTTTTACTCGAAAGTCTGACATACTACAAAAGTCAGATCGCTGAAAATGCGATAACAATAACAAAAAATAAATACATTATGTAAATTGTAACATTGGTCGACTTAACCGCTGCGACGAAATTTTGACGTTGATTCAAAGTATTTTCCAACAATAATGTTATGGCCCACCTGTATGACCACAGCCTCCGGTCAGCACTCAGCAGGTTAATGAAGAAACAAATTTCTACTTGCACCACACTTTCATAGTACAAAATCGGTTACACGATACTTCTGGTAATCCAAAATACCATGGTCGAATCACGGTATGTTGACGACGTAGTTGCATCGTGGTTTTTTCGCACCATGGCGCATCTGGTACGACTGATCCAACCGTGGTCGAACCGTGATTTAATTACCATGATATGACTGTGGTTCGACCATGGTTTGACTGTGGTTCAACCATGGTTCGACCATGGTTAAACCGTCGTTCGGCCATGGTAGACGAACCACGGTCGAACTGTAGTTCAATTACCATGGTTTGACTGTGGTTCGACCATGGTTAGACCATGGTTTAACCATGGTTCAGTCTTTGTTTGACCATAGTAATTGTACAATGGTAATTTTTTGTTTACCATGGTACAGCTGTTGTGACGACGTGGTATTACTATGGTTGTTTACATCATGATGCAACTGTCAATGTGGTATTTTACAGACGCACACCAGTGCATAGCTAAAAGAACAGATGGTTCAACCATCGTATTTAGGGTTACCAGAAGTAATATTTATATATTATATCATATAGCCCGAAAATCTACTTTTAACAACCTTTAAATGTGATTCAATTTTAACTTTAAAATGCCACAAAAATATTTTGCATATTTTTATTACTTTTGCAAAACAAAGGTATGTACGTTTTAAAAATGTCTATAATTGTGAATGACCCTTCATTTAATGACTTAACATGACAAAAAATATCGGAGGATGTACATGTACGGTCTATAGGTGTCGATCACCGTCGTACAAGACAGACGACGTAAAACAGCAAGACAGTCACAGAGTGATGGAAGCAGAAAGTTCTAAGCGGCGTCGCGGCGGCGGCGCGTGTAGATGTGGATGGATCGACGGCGCGTTGATACGAGTAGTCTGAACGACGACTATGTAGTAACGACCAACGCTCCGCTGTCACACACAACAAACGCCTAAAGTAATCTTACGAAGACCGCATCGAACCTCCTCCCTTCTTCATGGGGATGTGGACCCAGATCTAATAGAATGTTTCTTGGGCCACTGGGAGTCTTCACTGCAAACAGAACGTCAATCCGTTCATCCGTTTTTGCACAGCGCGCCCAAGTAACAGACTGACAGACTGACTGACTAACAGACTGACAGATGCCGAAATCATCGATCACAATAGTCCGCATCTCATGTATTTGATGCGGCCTAACAACGGAGTATCGAACTTATCGATAGCTGATGCGATATGCTCCACCGTCATGCTATAAAACCACGCTTGTAAAATACGGTAGTTTTTAGATTTTTACACCCAAGAAACCCCAAAAGTACATAGTACATAGTATATGTATAAACCTATTATGTGCTGATATTGCTTCATTTTCTTTGCTGTTGCTACTATATTATGGTAAATAAAGATGGATATAAAAGTCCAAATTTTAGGTTTTGAAGTTTATTCATTTATTGTATAATTAACCAAAGGTCATATTCACACTTGAATTGTGATTTATGACGTTCACGTGACATTCTTTGCTTACTGAATTTATATTTCGTAATTTAAATAAACATTCGAAATGATCTCCGGCGTACTTCGTACTTTAAAATGTCGAGTGTTTCGAGTATTATGGCCTGTCCAGTGCCCAGTACCTAATCTGCCTGCAGTGGTGCATGCCTGGAAAATGCCATTTTTTGGTCTCAACCCATGAGTCCCAATTTTTTGGCGCCTAAAACATCCCTACTACACACGGGTACGAAAAGCGGGGGCCTTGGGCGGGCGAAAGGCTGGGACGGGTCTGCCTACGTAATGCCCGACTGCTCGGGCAGAATGGTTAGTAAGTATGAATATAGCAACGTGCTTCTGCTGGGGCAGCTTAAATAGTGGCATATTTAATGCTGGCAGCTTATTGGTTACATCTATTAGTCGAGGCTAGACATACAGCAGAGCATGAGTAAAGGTGTCTCAGAAGTATAACCGTCTTCTATTAAACCATTTCATCGATCTTTCTGCTTGTTCCTTGTATTGACTTGAACTCGGATTCGGACTCCGAAGTTTGAATACTCGCTTTAAACCATTCCCCGGGGCACCTGGAGCTACCTTGAAAATTTGGAGACGATCGTAAGTTGTAAGCGAATATACAAACAAACACACAGACACGCGAACAGAATTATTTTATTAGATGCAAAGAACCGAAAATGACGTACTCGGTGCCATGGCAACTGAAGCCGTTGCCGAGTCGACGCCGTTGTCTGCAACTAGAGTGTACTGTCGGAAACTTTCAGGTCGAACTTTCCGCACATACAGTTGTACTTCGAGCACACCGTCCAACCGGTCCTACAACAACCCACGTATCGTAGGAATCTTACCGCAAACACTAACAGCTCTGCGCGTTACACACAAAAAGCAATCATTTAAGAATATTAGACAACATACAGCAAAAAAAACTTTTAAAATGTCAGGAACAACTGACTGTAAGTTTTCCCATGGATACAGAAGTAACAGAACATGGACAATATTGCTACTTTTGAAACAAATCACCAAATAAACAAGTAAGTAAAGATAAAGGCAAAAGTGTGGACACTTGATACAGTACCTCTTACTGGGAAACCCACTTTAGGAGCTCTGAGGTATGGCACGCATTGTTAACAGATTTTACAGTTTTACCTGCACATTTACGCGTTTATCCGCGAACGGCACGAACCATGCATTTGTCTTTTCAGCCGAAGCTGGTCCTCATTTTACCAACCCCGGAGGCATGGAAGGCTGAGTCGAACTAGTTGGCCGTCACCCATCTGAGTACTAACTGTGTCTGACGGTGATTAACTTCGATAATCAGACCGAAGAATTTAACCACTACGCCATGTCGCCAACGCCAGTTGGTACGTACATACTGTATATAAAGCGTCGAAAAATCAAACAGTCAGGCTAGGTACCGCGATCTTCAGCCAAACAAATGCGTTTTCACTAACCAATCGAAGCTCGAGAAGCGTTATGAAGAAGGCCTAATACAGCAATGATGAAGATAGGGCAGTATGTACCATGAGCAGTGTCCAGTACTCGCTGACAACCTGTGTCTCAGAGACAGTCGTTCCGTTGTCATCAATGACCCAGTGCAACTGTTCGACGCCAGGACTTGCTTTTAACTCACACGACACAACGACATTTCTCTGCCCCAATGTCGCTGTCGCGTTTACGCAGCCCAACACCAGCACATCTGCGTACAGGTACACGTGTGACACGCAGTTAAAAACCAAGCAGTTATTACTATACTGATTAATTCGACAGTAAATTAAATAGCTTTATCAAATCCAATTATAATTAATCATAAGTTATTTGTAACAAATTCTGATGACAACGAATTAGTTATTTAGCTAATAAAAATAATTTGGAAAATGATTATCGCAACGCCACGAAAAGTACGCGAACTTTAAATATTAAATGTGCAACACGAAAACAGTATTATTGTATTACTTTGGCAAATTTAGTTTTATTAATTCTGATACTTTGTTTATCTATCTACCTGGTGTGCTGTGGCCTTGCATCGCCTTTCTACGCCGCTAGGCCACCTAATCAATGGAAACACTTGGAGCTTCAGCAGACGTAACTGAAAGACTTTGTGTCATGTTTAGTTTTATTTTGTCATTTAAAATCAATATCTTTAGAATTTGAAGCCCTGCAGACTGTAATAGTTGTTTGCTGTTTTGTCATGCAATTTCAATTTTCCCAAACACTGTGCATTTCGCAAAAAAAACAAATTAATTAAAATAAAGAATATAATTATACAGACAGAGTACAGTGATAGTGGCGGTAGCTATCTGTGGCGCAAGTCCGTCGACCGTAGCTTCGCAGATGACAGCAGCCTGATCATCCTCGACGTCGACGATAAAGTTACCATCGCTGACCAGCTCCGTGGCCCGTCGCTCAACGCGCAACCCCCGCTCGCCCTCCGTCCGTGACGACATCCGTCGAGTCATCGTCGGCGCCCGTGCTGCCTCAGACTGGCCGCGGGAGACGCGGACGCGGACCGTGGGAGCGGGACGCCCGCCCACGACGACGCAGCGCAGCGTGTCCGGCCGATTGGCGACGTAGACTAGCTGCGATTTGTGGCGGACGACGGTCGGCCACCCACTGCCACGACCACGGCCGCCCTCGTCGTCGCCGTCGTCGTCGCTGATGAGAAGATAGTTGACGTCAGCTGAGCAACGCAAACACAGACGTAACGTAACGTAACGTACATCTTAGTGACAGCGACCAGTCGTGGACGTCTCACACGCACGAAAAAATCAATGTCCTTTCGTCCGTCATCTTTGTGGTTTGAGATTTACTATCTGATGCAGCTCCGGGATTGAACCCGAACTATATCAGCAACAACATGTACTAGCCAAATGACACAGCACTAACTCCATCTGCTAGCTGATCGACATTTCTATTCGCTGTTTTTATGTTTTGTTAAGCGCTCCATGCCGTCCATGGCTCTATTTATGAAATGTTAATAGCAACTGCAACTGATCACTTAATTGAATTAATATGATGATGATGATGATGACTAATAGTTGGTATCAACGTCAAACTGACGATGTGTCGCAACTCGCAACCGTTTTTAAAACTTTTTACGTTGCCATATTGGCAGAAGAGAGTAGATTTGTGCCACACCGCCGATAAAGTAGCATTTACCATTGTTACCAACGATCCGGCAAAACTCCACCAGGCGCTTGATGCGTACAGTAATAGCCCTAATAAATTTAGCTTCAAACAATTGTTCATAGTGGATGTCCTCAGTGCTGTCTCATAAACCATGAGCTCTCAAGACACGCAGAGCATATAACATTCGAGCAAATGATGGTATCACAAACTGGACATGCACTGATACTGGTAGGCTGTTTATGACAGTCACGCCGAGAATCTTTTTCACTTGTATGCGCTGGAGTTCTGGCATTTCGGAGTCTGCGTATCGTTTTTTATTGGCAAGTTAAGTGGAAAGTAACCAGGCTCGATCTAAAATCTCAGTTGATTTGCTCTATCACAAATCCAACAAGTGTCTAAAGTAATTTAGCGATGGCCACATCGAATGTGGCGCCATTTGGCGAATGCGAATGAGTCGGAACAGCCGTATTTGTATACGTTACATTGGGCAACATTTCCGCACTCCCCTCCAACTCGCTGTAGGGGGATCGTTAACCCCATCTAATGCAATGTGCCTTCGGCTCCAGAATTTCCACCCCGAAAGAACGTCGATCCGTTTAGCCGTTTTACAGGATACACGCACATGACAGTCAGACTGACAAACACACCACTCTACGGGAATATGGATTGCAATAGTCCGCATTTCTTGCATTCGATCCAGCCTAAAGTTATAAAGCCGAAATTTGGACGATGCCATACCAAACTGCGGCACCGAAGTGATATTTGCGTCTTTTGCTTGACACTCGGTGGGTTTCTAAAACTAACACCATGTGAGGTATATGAACAGACAGCGTTCAAGCAGGTGCGCTCTGAGACGTGAACTCTGCGGTGACCGTGAACAGCTGAGTCTAGTGTACGCACACATCAATCATACCAGTGACCAAGAGCTGATGAGTAATGGACGCAACGAACTTGTTCTGTGGGCCGCCGATACGACAACTGTAGTTGCCTACGTCTGCAACCGACAGATCTGAAACCGAGCAGACCACACAGACACGTCCACATTTTTGCAATGTTTCATCGACTGTCAACTCACCGTCATAAAACTGAACTTATAAAAGTACTGAAACTATAACAAACAGATCTGGTATCTAAAATAAGCTTAAGTAAGCGGCTGCGCTTGAAACGGCCATGGCCGAATCCACAGAAACACATTTTGTGAAATTTATTGCCTTTCACTTCCAAAAAGTTGACAGCTTTCAGTGACGGCCAGAAATGCCAGTGCATACGGATAACACTCTTTAAGGCAAAATTTCTCCCCACTCCCTTACTCGCTCTGTGGAATCTGGCTTACTAGAGTTTTTAGTATAGTTACGATATTGTAAATTTTATTAAAAAGGCAATTTTAAGCCACTCAGAAAAAAGAAACGATCATTAAAATAAAGTGAAACGTTTACATGGGGAAGATTTGTGGAAAAAAATTTTTAACATAGAGTACAAGAGTAAAAATGTGATAGACGATGAAAACGATGAAATTGGTGACAAAATAGCAACAGCAGAAATCGTCGTTTTCTTGTTTGAACGCCTGTCCAGTTGTATGTACACAACTTCTACTCTGTCCGCATACAACGGCGGCAACAGGCATAGGCCTACTACTGATGCTGCAATAGCAGCACCACTGGATGTGTGTATCGTCTGATGGCAAGAACGTTTTGCGCACGTGTTAGCGTTTAACATCTCGCACTGCCTGCCTGGTTCAGGAAATGCCGACGCTTAGGCACGCGTGGCGAGTGCTGTCTGCCGTAACATATTGCACCCACACCTGCCACGGGCGCATCGACAGACAGGTAGTCCGCTGAAACCTAACGATGATTGTCGTACAATGATGAAAAACTTAAGACTGACGGAGATGCTCGTATAAAACTGTAACACAGCTGCGTCTCCGACTGACTGTTGTTTTACCACATAGAGTTGCTACCAACAACAGGTTAGCAATGTAGGGATCAAAAGGAAGAGGAAAAAGACGGACAGATGACAGGAATAGTGTAACAGTGACCTATACACACTCAGCAAAATGGAGGCAGACGGGACGGAATGGCGGCATTAGTTACACATGCGCTTGACACCACTGGAGCTTGATGATGACGACGACGATGTTTTACCGCATGTATAAAAATGTACGCATGCAGCAATGGTTCATTCGACACTAAATTCAGCATGGTTGCATGGGCAACCGACGATGACTGACGAATGCGTCTATATAATTATGCTGTCATCATTATCTCATAAACTAATCGTGCGTCGGTCTTGACTTACGACTGGCGACGAAGCTTTCAGCATCGCTGCACCTCGTCTGTCAACATCGTCTCCGCATCATCTTAATTGTCAGTTTTCAAGGAACGCTTAAAGCGCATCAGTTTGCTGTGTTCAGTCGTTTAATCCATAATTAGGCTACGTCTCTGTACTAGTGTAAGCTATCGGTGAAACGACGCTTCCTGCACGCTAATTCTTCTGTTCAATAATAACAACCGACGGCCAAAGTAATTTGGCAAAGGCCGCATCGAATACGAAAAATGTTCCTATAATTTACAAAAGGCAAAATTTCTCCCCACTCCCTTACTCGCTCCGTATGAGATCAGGACCCCCATCTAAGACAGTGTGCCTTGGGTCCCCAAGAGTTTACACTCTAAACAGGACCTCGATCCCTTCAGCGGTTTTTCACATTGCAGCTACGTGACAGACAGACAAACAGACAGACACACTACGCTACGGGATCATCAGTCGCAATACCAGATGATGCGCGTTGTGCATTTGGTGCGGTTCACTGCA
>Ga0126335_1002231_pt1 | contig 11479 bp, 7 predicted proteins | sample OlaspJWI45metaG_FD_108409 | JGI IMG/M metagenome (GOLD analysis project Ga0126335, IMG submission 108409) | Marine gutless worms symbiont microbial communities from Oahu, Hawaii - Olavius sp. 1 OAHU.JWI-45 metaG | ecosystem: Host-associated > Annelida > Digestive system > Unclassified | place...
GCACGTCTGTATTTTTAACAATTTCTAGCGTGTCATGTAATATCACCGTTGGCACGTTCCACGCCGCGCCGCGCCGCGCCGGGCCCGAAAAGTGGCGGCGGCGGCGCGCCGGCGCGCCGAACTATCAGAGTCGGCGGCGGCGGCGCGACCATTTTGTCGGCGGCGGCGGCGCGGCGCGACCGGCTTAGGGCTCTACTCTCAAACACCGAAGCTTTGGTCATGCGGTTCACGCTAATAAGGTTTAGGATAGATTATATGGATTTGCTTGCAAGAAAGTTGAATAAACCGCAGCTTTTATATAGTTTATTTGAAGGACAGCTGTTGTTTGAGCTGGTAGTAGTACATTTTAACTGCATCTAGTAGGTGGCGCCATTCTGCAGAGGCTGTAAATGTAAACGTGTGTACGTCCGTCCAAATAGATTATTTGGACGGACGTACACACGAATTAATATTCTAACATACTACTAGCATAAACTGAATCGTATCTAAGCTGACCTACTCTTGCTTGCAAGATGACATATTGGCAGTTTGTGAGCCGTAGTGATTACGGGTGTCTGATACAGGTATGAATGATATGCCTTACTGATTGATTTACAGGTGTAGTTTGTGAATACACGGAGAGTGGAGGCTTCCAGTGTTTCTGTCAGTGGGGATTGTGCGACACTCGACCCATGAATGGATCTACATGTCAAGGTACTTTAAATAGATTATTTGATTTCTGGCTTGCTTTTGTTTATTTTCACTATCGTATTTTATTTGTGTGATCATTTTTGGATTCATTGAAATACAGTAGAGATTCATAATATCTGAAATATGTTTGATATATTTTACCATACATTAGTCACAATAGTCAGGATACAGATTTCATACAACGTTACTCCAGTACATATAGCCGATGATGTGATGGTTTGACAGATGTGGATGAATGTCTGACGTACAACGGCGGATGTCAGCAGCGGTGCATAAACTCGGAAGGTTCATATGCTTGCAACTGTGAGCAAGGTTTTGAACTGGCACCAGACGGCAAACTCTGCAACGGTACGTAAACGCCCATCCTCAAGTTCTGATTACCTTCGTTGTGTGTCTTTACAATTTAATTAACATTTTTTCTGTTTTATGTAGACTGTACTATCAGTATTCATAAAATTCAGTTTAAGATGTGGTATTCTGAGAATACAATAGTCTGATTATCTAGGACATGTAATGAGAAATCACTGTGGATAAAAGTGGTGTGTACCGGTAAGTACAGACATTAGAGTAAAAGAAATGAAAAAAATAAAAAAATGTTTTAAACAGTATAGTGCAACTGTAAGGACAGCCAGTCAACTCGTCCCCGGTCAAGTCGTCCCGGGTGAACGCGTTCCCAGGGATCAGGGTTAAAGTTACTTCAAGGCTGAGAGTTAGGGTTAAGGCTAGCTTTGGAGTTGGCGCTTAGGATTGGGGTCAATTTAGATTATTTGATTTCGGACGAGTTAACGAGTAACTGCTTCATGCAAACGCAGAACTGCAACATAAGTTGCGCACAAGACCTAGCGCAATTTGGGTGTCACTGTTCAGTACTCAGGTGGCTCAGTGGTGTAGTGGTTAGGTTGTCGGACTTGCGACTTGCGGTCGTGGGTTCAAATCCCGGTCACGACACTGCCTGTTATTTTCCTGAGGTATATTGCTGACTATCTTGGGGATGTAACTACCACCCAGGTCAACTCAGCCTTGCATTCCTTCGGGGTTGCTAAATAGGGTACTAGCTTCGGCTGGAATAAAGGCGGGAAAGTCACCTCTGTGTGATCCCATATGGTATGTGATTTCCCGTAGCGATGAGGTGAAGTTCACTAACAGCTTGTACGTTGTACCCTACTTTTTACTTATCTGTGAATACACCATAAAGTAACTAAATGCAAATAATATACCTGTCATATCACCTTCTGATGCCATCTGCGTATTGTGCGGGAAATGGGCGTGACCTGGCGCGAAAAATGGCCGGCCTCTGCATCGCAGAACGAAAAAGAACGGCCAGTTACGGGCCAGATCGGTCGGACCCGGTCCAACCATTGAAAAAGAACATACCCAATCAGTCAGTACTGTGTAAAGGGCCGGATCGGCTTAGAGATGTTAAACTCAATTTTTTCCATAATCGATGCTCATTTTGTGATATTCGAATAACAATTGATGTTTGAATTTGATGGCGTTTTACTGTTACGCTCGCGGTGAGATGTACATGTGGCAGTAGTAGGCCTAGAATTTCTGTATATTCAAAAACACGATAAAAATCTCTAAACGTGGAGCTAATAAATGGTCATTCATTATTCTGTAAGAATATTAACATAACTTACAGCAAGAAAAGTTATTATTTGAGTGTTTTGTAAAAGCTTTCGCTATCGCACAATATAGCCTAGGCCTAAACAAACCATGGGGCTATGAAGTGGGTCATACCGGTGCGGGGAACGTGCAAATGTAGTATTGAAGCAAACAGGGCCGGAAAACCGTTTTAAAAACTGTTTTTGTTTAAGGTTTTAAAAGAATTTTAAGGTTTTTAGGTTCCTATGTTTTAAAGTACCGGTACGAAAAGACAAGGCTTCCCGGATGCAAGAAAAATGCCTGCAACAATCCCCTGAGTGGTGAGGTGAAATTCACGAACTGCTTATACTCTTCGTTACCTTTTTTACTGTTAAAATGGTTTGAAAAAAAGATGAGAATTGCTAATGTTACAATTATTGTCTACGCTTTCAACGGTGCAAGTTATGTATTATCATTGCAGATGTGGATGAGTGTACGAACCCGCGTAGCTGTCCCAGGGGACGTTGTGTGAACTCGTACGGCGGACATTACTGCCTCACCTTCAATGCCATCAGTAAACAGTCGCCTTTGTTGTTGTTACATACATGTTAGCGTAGAACTAGGATTAAGAAAACTTTACCGATTCATAATCATATAATTATTTTATGTATAGAGGCAGCATGGACACAGCTAAGGTCGATTATATTGAGGGGACTACTTTTTTCTGACTTACCCGGTATAATACTACAAGTTGATATTAAGTTTTCTATTGATTAAATATTCCATGTATGCCGTAATACGTAATGTGCGATCACGTCAGTTAATGTTGGCCTAGTGACGCACTGACGCTGCAATATGGGTGAAATAAGTGTAAATGATAAAATCTGAATTGAAAACTAGAGAAAAGAGAAAACTTGTCAAATAAATTGTTAAGTGAATTTCCATCTAAAGATTGGTCTAGGAATGGACTTGGTAGCTTGTTAAGACGCTGATCGAAAAATTGGCAGCGGACGTCCCATGTCCGCGAGAACGTCAATCAGTCAACACCAGAAAGGTAGAAGAGCTCATTTGCAGTCCAGAAAATGCTCCCGGCACCCACAAAAGTCTACAGGAAACTGAGCAAATCGCGGGGATTGCAAGAAGTTCCGTTGTGATATTGACTGACTTTCTCGCCGACCATAGATCTACTGCAGCGTCACTACATTAACTTTGGTCGCACATTACGTCATACATAGAATATTTAATCGATAGAATACTAAATATTAACTTGTAATATTATATTGCTTGTTTGGCTTCAAATTTGACGAAAAACTAGGTTATTTGACAGGTTTTACGACGATTTATTGATACTGCAGTAGGGGCTTACTTTTTGCGCCCACCCTGAAAACAAAAACTATATATAAAGTCGGTAAGGACAGTTCAGCTGTAGTTTTGTGGTGCGTGTTCGTAGTCGGAACAGCTGTAGCACAGAAGGGTGACGACCCGTCGTCATCGGCCGAGCAGTCGTCGACGTCAGCCGGCGACTACGCGACAGTGACGGTCGCCTTGGCGATTGGTCTCGGAGCCATACTTGCTGTTCTAGTTATCATCCTTGTCGTCGCTGTCGTTCGCCGTGTCCACACGTCACGATCAAAGAACATCGCCGACCACGATCAGCAGGGCGCGGCCGCCGCCGTCTCCACCGTCACAGCTCCCACTACCAGCGGCAGTTCGACGCGTTTCACCGGCTCGTTGCCGACATGGGGCTTCGACTCGATCCGTTCAAAGTACTCCATCACAAGTGAAGCTTCTGTCGACGACGATGAGTCGTAGTGAATGCACCAGCCAGCGAAATGACCGTTTTTTTATTAGCCTAACATATTCACATAAGCGACGACTAACAGGCCAGCTAATACAGTATCAATAGTAACCCTGTAAAACTTGTTGTTGTTGATGATTGTAATATTAGTAACAATGGCTACAGTAATGCAGTAATGGTCGCATCGAATTGTCGCCATCTGGCGAATGAGTAAGAACAGTCACCCGCGTGACCGTCAGACAGACAGACTAACTGACTGACAGACGCTCACTCTACGGGATCATCTAAAGCATCAGTCCGCATCTCATGCATGTAATGCGACCTAGTGATAATAGCTTAAAATAATAGGCCTAATAATAATGATACCTTCATCAGTGTTATTCGACATCTACAGCGGTATATCCAACAAGGTTATATACCTACACATACATAACAGATTGGGTAAATTAGTACGTCCCACTGATACATATTCGGATATGAAATGAAGCTTTCCAGACAATCGGCTGTGCTATTTTGACGATCAATAGAGCATGTATCCAAAACATAAAGCACACCCAAAAACTGGCCCTAGCTAAGACGCTTAGACGAACACAAACAGATGATGCTACAAAATTTTGATTTTAATTAGTTGCCTTTTAATTTTACTAAACCCGGCCAGGAAATAAAGTGGTCTGTCTTTTACAATGCCTATACACAACAGAACATAATGAAGCAGTGCAATGATATCTACACATTCATTGTGAACACATCTGTAACAGTGTACCATTTACATTTCGTTAAAATTATTTTGCTGGTCACTTTTCTGTTCCAGACAGTGATGTTGTCTTTGTGCTTCTTGTCCATGGTTGCCTTGTCCTTGCTCCTGGCTTTGTGTCCTTGTTAACGTCACTGGTACAAGTCTTGTGCAACATCTTTGTGTAACGGATGGTTAAGCACAACGACTTGCTGTAGGCTGGCAGCAGTGGCATCTAATCAATCAGTAGATGTTGTGTGACTGTGAACATTCTATTCCATTTCTGCGTCAACGGGCTATCTCTTTTCTAGCCTTACCTGATCGATATCTATTTTTTGTGCAAATAGCAGCACAACGTGTACAGACAGGCCTATCTGTTCGCGGCTAACAACAAGACCAAAACTTGAGACCAAGACCGTGCATGGTTGACAAGACCAGTACCAAGATCGAGACCAGATTCTGCTGGACTTCCGTCTTGCAATAACTCTCAGGCGTAGGCCTACCGAAAAATCGTGCACGATTTCCTATTTATGAAAAGTATAGGTTATGAGGCAATAAAGCGTGCGAAAGCGTTAGGCTTTACTGTGGGCTACCACGTAACTTCAGGGTTAAGATGCCACTGACTGAAAGCACTGTTCAGTTCCGTGTACGTTCGAGATGTCTTGATATACTGTTTCGTTAGCTAGGTAGTCTATGTTTGTGTTTTGTTCAAAATCATTCTTTGTAACTGAATCTGTGTATGTAACGGAATTAAACGTAGCCCGGTAACACTGCGTGTGGCTTTTCTCTTACCGTATGTACGGTAGGCTATATAGGCCTACTTAAAACCATCTCAGCTGACACTAATAATGTTCAACAAGACTGCCTGTAAATCAAAGGCGAAGCACCCACGTGCGTGCTGTTTTCGTTTGTGTGACCCTGGTCTTGACACGACGACTTTGGTGTACAAACTTGACGTGTTCGAAAGATGTAAACCGCATATCAGAATGAACCTTCCAGTTCAAGGATTTCGAGAATTATAGTATGACGTACAATACAAACATGCTACAGAGTACAGACCATCGCCCCCAAATTTCCACGCCTACGCGGGTGGTAACGATTCAGCGCTGTCGCAATCAGTCACTTGGCTGGACCCACACACTTCCTAGAGGACCAGTTTTCGGCATTTTCCCTGCTCAACATTTGTTCTAAACTCTCTGGATCTATACTACCAGCTGCATAGAAATAAATAGAAAGAAATTAATTATCACCTTATTATCTATCTGGTCAATCTGTTGAAACTCAGAAACAAGTTTAGTAACTAGTGAAAATATGCTGCGGTTTTTAATTTATCGTAATCGATCATTCCTAAGAATATCACGTGACAAGCAGTTTCTGTTTCATAACGAGCGATTCCAGAGAGGATTTATCAGTTTGTGGTAATTTTTACACAAAACGTAGTCTATACCAGCAGATACAAACTGTCATTGTACACTGTCACAAAAAAGCAACTTATTGTTAATTCGACAACAGTATAGCCTATTTGATGGTCTTGATGTTAATGTTCTTTAAATATATCTTTAGTAAGCTTAACTGACATAAAAGAATTGAATATACTTGTAATATCGACAAAAATAGCATCAATAGGTTGGTCAGTAAACAACATATAAATGCATGCAAACGACAGCCACTCATAATAGCTAAAGAGCATACATATTTTTCAGTACGGTACATTCGTAGATCACTCATCAACAAAACAGAACTACAATCGTGAACTTAAAACGGAAAATACCTACTACGACTGTGCAATTGTGCAATAATTAAAAAGTTATTAAAATTAAAAAAATTCTCTAGCTTAACAATCACCGCATTAAAATAGTTTAGCTAGCACGAGTGGGAGTAAGACTATAGAAGTAGCGTTTTACGTCCCACTCGACACATATTAAGTCATTTTGGAGACAGTCTTTCCAGGCAATCAATTGCACTGATACTGACAACCAAAATCGAGTAACAAAATAAACATGCTCCAAAACCCCCAAAAATTCAACATAAATAAATGTCCCTAAATTCACAATTAGCAACACAAACTACCCAATCGGTTAAGTAATTCCTGCTATCCGCACACGAACTTTTACACGGACTTGTCCACATTATTAAAGGTGAAGAACTTACAACAAAGTCTCATATAGTTCGTTTATCCAATCCCAGTCATATTACCGGAATACCTCACTTCGAAATTGAATTGCACATAGGCCTAACTAGAAAGCACCAGGAGCACAAACTGTCACCAAGGCTGGCCAACAGAGTAAAAATTAATGGTGCATAATCACGCAAATATCTGCAGTTGACATGGCGTACAAGACGACACACACAAATAACACGATATTCTAAATGCATTGTGTGTCGAGCTGTCCTGAAAATTTCACTGAAATCTATTTCATAACTTATGAGTAATTCTATTAACTGACAAGACAAACCAACAAACAAATCGAAGTTACAACATAAGTTCATGACACCTTTGGCAGAGATGAAATGCATGTAAGTGAATGACAGTAAGTACACGCGATCTCAATAACACAATGTGCAAAACAGAGCTCACAGTTCACACTGCCGTAAGTCATACATGCATGAATTGACACATAAGCGGTTTGCACGTCGTTACGAACGTACACGCCCAATACACAGAAAATGAACGTTTCGTTTCAGTAACACTGCATGAAGATACGATGTACTCGAAAACAGACACAAAGAAGCTCCAAAACACACTGTTCGCGCCTTTGCACAGGAAACAATGACTGCACAATAACTACTGAAGAAATCCACACAAAGAGACAGTCATATATTGAGATGTAGGCAGCGGTGCTACAAAAGCCTCAGTTTATTAAAGACAGTTTTCCAAACCAGTAGCCTACTGTAGATTTAATGTGATTAGGCCTACATGTAATTGGCTATGCAGTTGCTTAATTTTTCAAATCACCCTATACACAGAGCATGATACAAATTCTCCAACGTTGTGGGCCGACTGTTATAGCGATATTACGATAGACAAATCACAGAAACACCAAAAATGCAGACAGATGGGGGCGATCTTCCCCTTCCCCATCACCCGGTCCTCCCCTGGCTACGATAATGGTCATACATGACAATTACCAGAAATATACTACCACAGAGATTGTGAATAGCCGCTAACGAAAAACAACGTCGATTATTATGACATATCTAACTGTACATGACAAACTATAATGAAGTCAAAGCGAGATATATGCGATATCAATCTATATACAGACATTTATGGTCGTTATCTCGTGCTGCAAAAATCGACTTTTGCACAATACCATAAATCAGACGACTGCAGGACGAAAACATCTCTTAAGTATCTTAACAACTGCAGCTGCTTGTATAACCTTTTCTCTGGGTGCAAAATAGCATCCTGGCATCAGTGGCACGTTGAAATTAGTATCCACTAGGCGCCACAGCTTCTTCCTTAGTGCCGTGCCTTTCGCTATGATCCCTCCCAGGTCCCACAGTCTAACGTAACCCACGAAATGGGGCAGGCAGTCTTCATAAGCAAACTGAATATACCCAACTACCTCACTATCGACTCAAAAGCATCTGCGACTGGCAAATCAGTTTTCACTGTTCATGTTCATTATTGCATTTGTGAACGTTTTGTAAGATCAGATTTATGAAAGACAATGGAACATAATTTTACATAAAGTTAGTTGACAGAAAGCATAAGGCAGAGAGCAATGCACGAAGCAATAGATGAAAGAATTGCATTGCAGTCCGCCTGAATGGACTATTCGACACCAAGTTTGTAGCACCAAAGAAAATGACTCACACAAGACAAAACATGAGCCATATACGTCAAAACAACCCATTACATTTCAGATGATGCAACTCACAGCCACTGATAAAAAGTCATCTAAACTGTGCAGCTTAGCTTTTTGTAGATACTTAAGTTTATGTTTTTTTCTGACAATATACGTAGGAATGCAATGTCACAACTTCAGCAAACAGGCTGGCATACACGAGGTGCTGAATCCTGCATGTGCATAATGATACAGCACTATATAATATACAGCCGCGGGCCACAGAGACAGGTAATCACAGACAAGTGCCACGTCACGAATAATCCTGGTGCCTCCCACAAAAAATTAGATGCGATAGCGATATAGTCCATTGTAGAGCCACGTCAGCCAGAGGGGCCCCTCGTGGGAACCCTTCCGCAAGAACTCAGCTCTTTGCAGCTGACAGGCGAACCAGTCATGGTTCAAAGAAACAAGAAACCCTCAGACGCCCAATAGAAGTGCCCGAGGAAACAGAAAGAAGCACCATATAACAGTTAGAGATTTCCTGAGGTATTTAACATCCTCACGAGGTTTTCATAGTACCCTGGTAAGAAATACCAGCGGCTTTACTGGGGGATGGACTATGGGCCCATCTTCAGCCTGGTTCTACGAAGGACAACTTCGCCTCCACCGAAACTGGAACTGGATAGCTGGTCCCCACATTGTGGCGGGCCAGCTAATGTCTACACAACAGTGTTAACGACTGTTAACCTTGACCACGACCTCTAAAGCCCTTTCTCTAAATTATCATTTGTGTGATATCTTAACTTTCAAACACTGTCCCCAAACAGCACTCTTAGCATGTATTTTAATTCCATTTTACTCGGAATTCACACATTCACTTTCACTTTGACTTTCTGTTGCCGAGTCGGTCTGCATGGACAACTGATGATCAGCTGGAATCGCTCATACACTGTGTGTCCAAAAAACACTGACGGAATACCGGGTGGGCCGTCCAGTGGCGACCAGGCGCTACCGAGTCAGCGGCATGTACCCGTCGCCACGCAGACTAGCGCCGGAACCATGCACGTCGACGTCCAACTCAACATCATCCGGCGATCCAGTCGCCCTCACCGCCCGGTCGTTGGAGTCCGGAGGCTCGAAGAAGATTCCGGACTTATCGGAGCAGAGGTACTGTTCGTCGGTAAGAATGTAACATCTGGTCGTCGACGACTCGCGACTGCAGACAATAAAACAACAACGAACTAAATCATATATACACGTACGTCGTATTTGGATACAACGCCTTTTCATTCTGAACAGTTAGCTTCATCCTATTATAGAAATCTTCACGCATTTTGTTGTTTCCTTCGGACCCTCGAAATGCTTGATCTAATATTACCAAAATTTGCCCACCACACATTAAGATACAGTTCAACACAACGAAGTTCAACACAATGGTTACTTATTATGAGGCAGAGAAGAACTACTATAGGTACAAGAAGCTCAGCTATTGCTGACAAACCGCCCAATGCTTGTGCATGCCAATGTTAAGATCGCCTTAACTTAAAACACTATGAAGCACAGCTTTCCATGCTATGCTGTCAAGAGCTGCCCTCTGGTGAATGACAGCGATTTATTGGCCGGATTTTCCGACTTTTACCTACCCCTCTCCCGTATGACGCCCTTAATGAGGGGATCCCCTTGAGCTATCAGGTTCATATTTGGTGTGAAAAAAACTAGAATGGCTGGGCTACAATCTGACGAAGGTCGCATGATGATCGAGTCAGTCGTTTGGACACAATATATCAACGTGACAGACACAGAGACAGCCACGAAACGTGACAGACAACCACGTCGCCATATAGCAAATGCCGCGCCAACGCACTGCGTCGGGCGGCAAAAACGTATTGCCCACTCCACAGCGAAGAAACATTTAATGAGTGAAGGTTTAACGTCCCACTTGACACAAGGACGTTTTGGAGCGGTCCACAATCTTCTGACTGCTACTAGCAAAACGATGATGATGACGGTGATGATGATGATGCTGAGAATTCTGATGACTGACCCAGACAACGTTGCCAGGTGCCTCTGGATGCCGGCAGAAGGCACCACAGAACCTCTATCGTCTGCTGTGAACTCGTCATCTGACCGATGCAGACGGTGCTGCTTGAAGCGGCAACAGCGCAACGCCGAGATACGCCGCACCAGGCACCAGGCGACGCCGGGCAGGACGACTAAAAGACCGAACCCGACGAAGCCAACTCCGATGATAGTTGCTGAGCCGTGCGCGTCTATGGCGTAAGTGACAGCCACCGGGACGGCGCCGACCAGCATGAAGCCGACACCGACGGCTATGGTAATCAGCGGGCCGCAGTAAGCGTGCAAGACGTGCGTGCACCAGCCCATCCTAACACAGACACCATTTCCGTTCATCAATGTCTTCAAACTCGTATGTACAATTCAGTTGCACTGTACTGTCTAGGTATATCTCAGTTTACAGAACTTTTCATCTTTATTGCTAAATATTCTCAAATCCAGTCCGCTCCTGTCACTGTGTTTTCCCTCCCGCGCTGTATAAACGTTCCTTTGTTGTAGGCCTATACTCAGAATGTTGTCTGATGAAGCCTACTGACTCTACACCATGTCTAAAAAACCGGGACCCCTGCAATTTTTTGGCATAACTTTACCAAAATAAACCGCTTTTTTCATAATTTTCGGCAGAGAAGATCATGAAACATAGTCTTTAAAGCACACCAGCCGGCCAATGCCATCTTACGTTGTTTTGTCTCAAGTAATATCACCCTTTTACTGCGTGCATATTTAGTTTATGTCAGGCCTCTTTTAGAATACAATTCTACCATCTGGTCACCTCACTATAAATATGATATTGATGCAGTTGAA
>Ga0126335_1002232_pt1 | contig 11476 bp, 9 predicted proteins | sample OlaspJWI45metaG_FD_108409 | JGI IMG/M metagenome (GOLD analysis project Ga0126335, IMG submission 108409) | Marine gutless worms symbiont microbial communities from Oahu, Hawaii - Olavius sp. 1 OAHU.JWI-45 metaG | ecosystem: Host-associated > Annelida > Digestive system > Unclassified | place...
AATTTTATGGTAGAGAAACAGAGTAAGAAGTTTATTGTGCATTTTTGTTTTCACTTTAAGGCGTATATCCCCGTATACCCTGCTTATTTATGATCACTGAGGTGAGTATACGCTGTCAAAAAAGCCCGGAGGTTGGTATACGGCGTATACCCGCGTATACCCCCCAATACACCACTGGCTACGACCATCTTTTAACGGGTCGCGTTTCAATACATTCTTGGCCTACACATCACTCGCGTTCTCGGATGGTGTGCCTCTTACGCAATAACCGACAAAGTTAACATTTCACTAATGACGCTGGGAGGTCGCCTGTCGCATGACGAATACGCCAATCCCCTAGACCTACAGTGGTTGTGAGTAAATTTGGCTTAACGTCCCACTTAACAGATTATATGTCATTTCGGCGACGGTTTTTACAAGTCAGATGACCAACGAGCAGTATCAAAGAACTGAAAGAGGCCAGTTGGTCGTCAAGGTCAGGCTTCAATCCCACCGTGACCAGTCCACCACGTTAGTAGGGATAGGATGACAGTACTGAGCCACCGCTGGAGTAGAATAGGGATACTAGGACAGTAGGCCCCGCCCACTTGACACAGCAACCAATAGCAACCACAGACTCGCCTGCTCTACCTAGCAACTACTTCGCGTCCATAGCAACCGCCGCAGCATGACCGAGGACGTGTTCCTGCCTCTCACCACCCAGCAACCGCTTTGCGTCCATAACGCCCGCTGCGTGTGTGTTCTACGAAGACTTGGTTCTAATTGACAATAAGTAAGTAACAGAATTTCTAAACGCGAGCTCGTCAATCGTGCACGTCAGTCACAGAGTCGATATAAAATTTTTTAATGTGTTGATCGTGCTAATATTATGTGCATTAGACAGTCACTTAACCAGTCTAATGTGGCTGAATGTATTGCACTTCGAACTCAAAAGTTTAAAGTGAACTTTTGTAAAACTTTTATCGCCAGCAGCTTAGTAAATGTAATTTATATCGACAAAGACAGATAACACGCACGACGGCTTTCAGTTGTCATTTTTTCTTTTTCCATAATATCTCACAAACCATGGACTAACAAACCAACCACGAAAAGAGATGCACAAATACGCCGTATAAAAAGGTTCAACTTTTGAAACTTATCGACAACAAATCACAAAAGACACACACAAAAGACACACTGCTTGTCAACAACAGTATTACTGTAGCTGCATGGTGAAAAAGCAGTGGGCCAGATCACATACAAAATCAGCACGACCGCCATATTAAAATAGTTTAGCCTACGCAGCATTAATCATTAAATCAAACTAAAACAGCAACAAAACACAACAAAAGTAAACACACGAACAATTTAGTATCACTACTTTCAAACACAGCAATGTATGCCAGGTATGCTGCGAGCAGGTATTGTTTTTGGCTGCATCTGTCTGCGTGTGTATGCGTCTGTCTGACCACCCGCACAAAATCTTTTTTATCAGAAATTGATGTAACTATGTGAGAATATGAACGATGGGGAAACGCTAGAAGTTGTTGGGAGTTGACCTTGACCTTTGACCTTAAGAGCTATCTTCGTATTTTTTCAACTCAGGCTATACCTTTACAATGGCTTGACCTAGGAACTCCATTTTCGGTTTGGATATACATCTTCAGAATATCTAGGTCATTGTTCAGTTTCAAGGTATGGGTCTAAGGTCAAGGTCACGGCAGCGAAAAAGCGGTAATGCGCAACTCAAAAACATTTCAACCTTGACCTTGAGATATATTTTCGTATTCAATTCAAGCTCTAAAGTTTTGAATGCCTAAATCCAGCAGCTTCATTTTCAGTGTGAAGGTACATCTGTAGAATATCTAGGTCACCTTCTCGTTTCAATTTCATCGGGTTAATCTCAAGGTCACAATCGCAGAACAGCGGCAGCGGACGGACACGTTTGTGCTCCCCTCAGACACAGTTTAGTTCACTTTGTTTCTGCTGCATAAAACGTAAAAAACATAAGTAAGAGTATATTGGTAAAAATCAACAATGCACATAATAAAACTGAGTTTAAAAAACTAAGAATGTGGCCTGAGTATTTTAACACTAGCAGTCAGTAGTTGTCAACTTCATAAAGACGTGCTCACAAGCTGTCTCTTGACGAACTACACACAACATAACATGCTCAATACCTGAATGAAATTCGTTGCGCACTGCCTTCGACTGAAAGCTGTTGGCATAAACTGTGCAAAGAAGACACAGTTATTAGTTCACAGTATTACCAAAATATCCACTATAAATGCAGACATCAGACAATTAATCTGGTCACATAGTGGGCAGCTATGTGTTAATATCATATCAGTAACATCACATGATAATACCACGATTGTATGATACAGCAATTTCATTACCGGCAGCACGCTTGCAGCACCAATGGTCACATAGGCATCGTGGGTAATAAGGGTTCCATAGTTACTAACAACTTTTTCATACCCAATATTTACAGGCCTAGAAAATACACAGTACACTCATGCCAACTTGCAGGCCCTAATTCTTGATAGACAACACATTAAGTCGGCAAAACCATGCAAGAGTACACTGCTTCAGTAACATGTTGTGCTTACAATACATGTGGACTTGGTTTTTCTGCATCAATAACACAGCCTTTATAATTTGTGCTAAAAACAAAAAAATCACAGTTTCAAACTACCAAAAACTAACTGTAACAATGCGACTTTGCAAAGTTTAACGTCATATGGCCAAAATGTAAAACAAGATTAATGCTACATTATTACAACCTGCTAAAGCTATTTTCAAACTTTTATTTTTAAAAATGTGATTACCATGTAACCGTAGTGGCATTCAGCTGGCATGGACAGTGAGCGAGTAGGCTTAACATCCTACTCGACACATTGTAGGTAATTTTGGGGAAAGTGTTTATAGGCCAGATGACCCAACCAATAGTGTGGACATAGCAACATAGTAAAAACCTAATGGCATCACATAATATCAGATATACACACACTATAAATACCGAAGCTCTGACAATCTCCTTAAACTGTATGTAGCAAATACCCATAAATACTAATTGAGCAAATCTGTTTATGCATGGCAATTTACAAGCTCAAGGCAACAAGTGTGCTGCAACTAATAATACATAACATGAAGCAGAACCTGACAAAATATTGCCACGAGGTATATTAATACCAGTATCTCAGCCAATCCAATGTTAATCCATCTACCGTAAAATGTTCAAAAATAGCTGAACCTCAAAAAGACACTGCATAAATAGTTATCATGTTCAATGTTATGCAGCAGAATGAGAAATCCAACCAAACTCAAATGTGCAAGGTAACCAAACCAAATCAAAGCCAAAACTCAATTATTGACGTTTTTGAATAAAACCGAACATCACAGCAGCCTTCCACTCAGTTAGTCCGTATCTCAAGCTGTAACTGTAGACAGTTAAATATCTGTTGAAAGAATTAATGTGAACCTGGACTGAACTCCGGTCTGTTATGTAGAAAGGTACCGCCCCAGAAACCAAGTTATAAAGGCACTCCATCATTGTTAGTATTCACTCAATGTATATCTGTATAATATAGAATAATGCATTTTTCATAAGAAATATATTCACATCGTAATGCCACACAATATACACTGTGTCCAAAAAATGGAACCGATAGTGTTTCGGGCATAACTTTGATAAACATAAATATAGTTGTAATTTTTGCATGGAATGTCAAGGTAATGTGAAACCAAATTAACACAACAAATGTCCGCTGCACCTAAACAGTGTCACTACTTTACCTTGTGAATAAAACAACCATCATGCATTAAAACACACAACATCATAATTGACAACTGCAAGAAAATCAGACGAGAATATCAACTGCTCTATTTGACTAGTGAACGAAGGCTTCAAAGGCCACAGTTATTGCTAAAACACAATGTCAGAATTAAAAGCAGTGCTCAAAATGACCACCGCCAACCCTGACAAGCTGAAAGACAACACCACTGATGCACAGCTGCAGGAATGATGGCATGACACAGCATGGCCCACTCCGTTCTGATTCTGATGAGATGTTTGAGGTCATCGAGATCAGTGATGCATGTTTTGTACACCTTCTCTTGCAGTGTGCTCCAAACACTGTAGCCAACCACATTTAAATCTGGTGAATTTGGAGGCCACAGTAGTGGCGAAATAAACTTTGGCGTTTCTTTTTCCACCTTTCCACCTTTAGCACAAGCATTTTGATGACGTCAACTTACGTCATCATTACTTTGTGTTGTGCAAGCAGTGATGGTCCATTTTATAATTTTTCAGTTACCTTAAATGTCAAGATGAATTTTGTCAGAAATTACGAAAATTTGTTGACCTTTGTCAAAGTTATGCTTAAAATACTATCGGTTCCATTTTTCCGGACACAGCGTACAAATATGTACCTGTATAAATGCACGGCCTGGGTATAAACAGAGCAATGTCTTAATAACTTTGCACTGCAAAACACAGCAGGACCGGATTAAGGCATAAGCAAAACAACTCAGAACAGAGTAACACAGCAGTCGCACAAATATCATCTGGGGGCCCCTAACTCTCATCAATGCACTCATGTCCTCTGAAGCCACGGCAACACGGCGCTTTACAAATTTTGTATTATTATTAATATTATTGTCGTAGGTGTTATCTTGACCAACAGACCAGAAATAGTAAACTTAAACTGTGCAAAATACTCCGGCATTTGTTTCTTTCGTACTTGCATACACGTATATGTGCAGTTCATAAGCACAATTTTGTCTTCAGCTTCTGGGGTCTTTGCTCCAGACCCTCATCAGGAATCTGCCCCAGGTGCCCCTGGATCCTGCTGGGAATTTCCATTCACCAAGCCTTCTGGTAGTACGAAAAGTAAAAGTAATTTCCTTCTTATTAAGCCTGCATGTGGCCCACTGGGCGACGCTGATATCCGTTTGAATAGCCCCAGAACACGGATACGGGGCTAGTGCATCGTGTGGTGTCTGTTTACTTCCCATCCGTTCGGCCAGTACCAAATTATTACACTGTTGGTGACAGAAGCATTATATGAATAGCTTGCCCATGCAAGGTTACCTCTCAGCGGTAGGCCTAATGGAACCCGATGCTCTACCAAATGAGCCACCATGCCTGCTGGTCGTTCCGTTAGTACATTCATGGCTATGTCATGAGTGCATGTCCCCCCCCTCCCCCGGTCCCCCATTGTCGTCTGTATTTTTGTTGACCAATAAACTGGCAACAGTAAACTGGACATGAGCAAAAATATTCCCATATATTCCCATATTTTGTTTTACCACATTTGGCACTCATATTATACGGGTATTTTCAAAGTCTACATGCACATCTGTCTCCAGCTTCTAACCGCTTCTGGGGGCTTGGCTCTGCCCCTAGACCCCGCTGGGGTACTTCCGTCCCCAGACCCGCTGCTGCTTGTCCCCTATAGTGAATTCCTGGCTATGCCAATGTCCATTGACGGAAGTGCCCAGTGCCTTCAAAAAAAACATTGATTCGACCCAGACTTTTGCCGCTTGTCTCTGTAATATTGTAAAACAGTAAAATGTACTTTTCCCCTGAACTGTACAACTGTTAGGTGATTGTAATGAGACACAGAAAGCACAAATGAATGATACACATATGCTAAATATAACACAATTTTCTCTCTTTTTGATTATCTTGGCAGGGTTAGTGGGATTGGGGCCCCACAGATTTTACTGAACAGGGCCCCCACATTTGTTAATCCGGCCCTGAAACACACTAGACATTCCAGTGCATAATCACGAGTAGCACAGTATCACCCACCATTCTAAACTACACACTAATACTCCAACTACATGCCATGCCAAAAATAAAGTTATAAAAATAATATATATATATATATATATATCTTAACTCGTTGTATTTTGGCAAAACAAATACACAACAGCAAAAAGTCTAGGATGCCATGTGCAGCTGTATATGCACATATACCAACTGGTATCATGAGCTGAACAGCAGAGATCGTGTGCCAACAAACTGATCTGGAATGAAAGAATGATGATAAAATGTCACGGCTTATACGCAGCAATGACAATCACGGAATCTAAGACAAACCTATTAATAGGCATAGGCTACCCCCTCTTAGGCCAGCGAGGAAGTATAAGCAAGGAAAATTTAACATCCCACTCGACACATAAGTCTAGTATTTCAGAGACAAGTATTGCCAGGCAATCGACTGAACAGGTACTGATAGCCAAAACTGAATAACGAAATAAAACACGAATAAAAATGCAGAATATTTAACGCAAACAACTGGTCTATGACAAACATATAAACATGCTACAAAACACGGGTTTGATTGCCTTTTACGAAAGTGGATATCCTCTTACAACAGTCACAAAACCCCACAAATGAGAGAGAGTTGTGGGATGGACAAAAGTCTCACAATGTGAGAGAAGGACACGTGCCCATCACCTCAACTTCTGGCGATGTCACTGTTCCGTATTATTGCAACAATGCAGACAACATAAGCAGACAAACACTTGGAGCACTCATCTTGTTAAATACTTTGATTTCGAGCCCCGCAGCTGCGAAACATCACAGAGAGGAGAAACTGACAACTGGTGTCGTGGGATGGTTGCCCTATGTGAACTGTAGCCAGCAATTACATTAGTTAGCTCATGCTGCCGCATCTTTAGAACTGAGTGCAGTTTCTTGCTGTTATATACATCATACAGCTGGTGGTTTTGTGAGGGAGAATGAAATCTGTTGACGGGGTCCAGCAGCTGCTGTTCATTGGGGACTGCATCATGCTGTGAATGATGAACCGTGCAATGTGTGCCTGACGGTTTCTTCACAGGGCCAACATGGTGACGGTCAGCCGCTGCGTCACTCTCAAGTCCTGAATCCCGCGAATCACTTCGCTGCTCCAGGTGCCGCAACGACCAGTCCTTCCTCTGAATGTCATCTATAGAGAGGCAAACGCCACGCAGGTCTTCTACAGCATACCGCCAGTCTGAACAATCGGCCTGGCGGTGTGTATCAACTGAGCACGGTGAGACCACAGCATCATTGACCAGTGCCTCGAAACTCTGGTTTATCTGCTGCTGCCAGCGTGCTGTGTTTGGCGATACTTTTCTCTCCACCTTTCTCTTGATATACACTGCAACAAATTGTGACGTAACAGTTCTCTAAAACTTGACTCTAATTTTCAAATGCAAAGCAGTGAAAACATAAGTTTGGTATGAAAGAAAAATGCAATCGATGGCATACATTCAAATTTTGCCACCCCATATGCTTTTACTTTAAAGGCTATGAATATGTATATGTCACATGCTTCCAAATTTATTCATATATCTTTCCTGTACTGCCTCTGACATTACCACATGATGAGACTGGCAATTATGCCATTGAAGGTGTAACACATAAAACCAGGATATGGAGCTTCTGCATCTACACAGCTACAGCCCCATTAAAAACAATAAATGCAATTACCTATGCTACGTTCTGCACATAAAAATACATCAACGAAAAGCACAAATGCAATAACGCAGCAATAATTTAGCATTACTGCATACCCAATCGTGATAATATCAACTGTAAAAATGACTTTAAAAAGCCTATTTCTTGGATACACCATGGACATGTAATATCATATACTAATAACATAGTGGTATTAATCCACTACAATCAACACATACCTGGCAAGACATCGGCGTCAGAATGTACAATGTCACTTAAATTCACAGCTTCAATTGGTAACTGGGATTCGCCATTTGTCAATGCAGGAATATTAACGTTGACTTTATGACTATTGTTCTGACAGACAGTTGTTGGGTCAACATTAAGAACTCTGCCTGCAGCTACTGTTGGTCGCACAGCCACACAGTCCTGACTCTCCACATTACGCCTCAAACTGGTGTTCAATGTGGAATTAGAAACTGGAATAGGACTAGAATGGCTGGCAGGATATAACATGACATTGACACTTCTCCGACAGTTAACCTGAGGGGTATGCAGATCAGTAACTGGAGACAGCACCGGGGCCAGCAGATTGTCTGTGGTGGCAAAACTGTTTTGACTGATTGCAGCGAGCTGTTCAGCAAATGAATGCGTCCAGAAAGACTGTGATGGAGAAAACTGGAGTGAATCAGCAGGAGTTCCACTAAACTGGTTGAGGAATGAAGCCAACATTCCGACCGATGGCTGTAACATTTCTTGTCTGGGGTTGATAATGTCATCATTTTCCACATCTTGCACTGACTGACTGGATGTACTGCTGATAGGAGAGTAACATGGACCTACTGATGATACAGATGACGACACACGGCTGACACAAGTGCAATGTTTCAGATCTGCAGTTGACATTGCTGAGCTGGACGGCGGGACCTGAACAGCTGCTCGGCTTGTGAGATCAACTGGCATCGCAGAATTAGCAGCTGGAGAGCAAGTAGAAAATGTTTTACGGTTCTCGTTGACAAAATGTGTATCTTCAGATCTGTTACAATTCTTATCAGAAAGTCCACTATCAGTTGCACTCTTCACTCCATTCAATGGAAGATGGATAGAAATACGCAGCGGAGTTTCTGGATTGTAGTGGACGCTTGGCTCTGGTACAAGCTTCGGCATTTTTGGTTCTGATTTAACACTCACATCATTTGAACGTAGTCTAACTGTATTCCGACTACTTGTGCTCGACACTGAGTCCACACTATCAACTGGAAGAAAATCGGGCAATGCTGAGCTTCGTAGTCTTTTCTTGCGATGTTTCCGCTTTCTTCTGTTGTGGACAGACAACGGAGTGACAAGCAGGCCATTAATGTCTTCGCAAGTACCGGTACTTTGCGGTGTTGCAGTGCTAGCTGGGCGCGGTGTTGTACAAGTGCTGTCAGTGGATGGCGAGGCCCCACTGTCAACGTCGCTCAACACAATGCATCTGTCAAGTGATGCAGGCGATGAATATATCCAACTATCAACTGCCTGATGCTTCCGAGGTGGTAAGATGGCAGAGTTTGGCCATAAAACTGGAACCATGTTTTGAGAATGTCGCTGCATAGGCACAGTAGTAGCTTTGACTGACTGAAATGCACCAGTAAAGTCCTCAGACTCAGGACCCTGAAAGATAACGTGAACAGCAGTGAATCAGCTACGAAGCATTTATAACATCTGCAGTTTGCATCAAACAATAAGATCATCAAGATACCTGCTATTTGACACAAACAAGTGGACCCTACATTGCAAGGAGAGAATGGAGAAGTCAAGTGCAAAATGCTGCAGTTATATTATTACGTGGGGACGGCAAGATGCCAAAATTAACTTTGTCAACAATTCCACTATTTCACGCAGTCTATACCACCGATGATCCTGTAGCATGGTGTGTCTGTGCTGTCACATCAACTGGATGCACAAAAACAGCTGAACGGCTCGAGGTGGTGCAGACTGACGTTACTTTATCATATGGATACAGTATAAGACAACAATCAACAACACGTCTAAAGGCATTTACTCAACAAGAGCTGTACCATACTGATACTGTGAACTATCAGGCCAAAGTTGTAAAGGACTGAAATGAACTAGCCGACACTTTCTAATGATCACCTGACTGGATCTCTTACAACATTCTGAAGTTACAAAAAGAACTTAAAGCAGGTTAAATCTGTAGCAAAATAAATTTATTTCAAACAAAAAGTTAAGGAAAATTTCTCAAAAAAGTACAGATTTACTATAACAGCGGCAAAACACAGTTGTCATCGTCAGTACAACATGAAACATCTTCAACAAAGAATCAAACAAACGCGATAACAAAATCTGTCCGATAACCAAAGGACATACTGAGAGCATTGCAGTGTAGAGTGATGTGGCACAAGCATGCAGGTGTCTGTGATGACTCATGATGTTACTTGCATGATCAATGAACTGTGCTGGAGTATGGCAAGGTGTTCCCAGCTGCCACACAAACAACGTTCTCTCACAATCTCATTGTTTCACTATGGTTAAATAAATTATTGGTAATTACATGGTAGTATAATTTTATAGATCACCCTAGTCATTCATCAGGTAACTACAAGACTTCAACATTTATTAGTGGCTTAATGAACAGCCAAAAAATCAATGCAGCATAATTTAATGTAACTCAGCAAAATTTTGTAAAAAAATTGCCATTTATTGCAAAAGCTGCACAGTGATAACTGAACAAGTCTGCTAATTATGAAACACTCAATGCAACAATTCTGCTCCAATGACAGGGTGGCCACAATTTTTGGGGGGAAATTCAAGATTTTTCAAGGACTGTTCAACTACCTTTTCCAGACCTATTAAAGCAATGCTTCACCAAGTTAGAGTGTTTATGGCTTCATGTAAAAACCACTAACAAGTGAAAGAAAATAAGTAATCCATCAATGAGTAACATGAAACTCCCCTGTACTGGACTGGAGAGTTAAGCACTTACTGCCGACATTGTGGTAACGATTATTATGAAGCAGTGAAAGTCGAGTACTTTCGAGGACCTCTTAAAGCAAATTCCAAAACATTCAAGGCCATATTCTGTTTTGAGAACTTTCAAGGTCCTGGAAAATTGGATACATTTTTCAAGGACTTTCAAGGTCATGTTGCCACCATGTAAAAAACAATGCTAGAAATAAAAATGTTACATAAAGCTGAACAGTTGTCTCTAACACAGTGCTGTGTCACTACCTCATAAAGACGCTGATGCAGCTTGCTGACTCCGTCATTCAATAATCCACTGATCTGCTTCTCCAGATCAGAAACCTGGCCACGCAGCCCATCTCGACGATCCTACACAATACAGACGTCTATGCATTGCTTTCTGCTATTCACTCCAAAATACCAACTCAATTGTGATACGTGAACATCATTGTCTGGGAGCACATAACCACATTGGATTTAACCAACTTTAATTATCAGGTCAACTCTGCCTAATCAATTCTCTGTGGGTTGTAGACAGACACTAGCCCCACATCCATGATCTTACAGTGTAAGTTGGTTTCTGGTTAGAGGCTATAAAACACACTGTACAGCCAAGTGGACCCATATAGCCCACTAAAATCTAGTTTTACACCATGATGCATATCAACTTTGAACAAGGTAAACAGATTTAAATATTCTGTAATGGCAGAAAGTTGATCATATGAGTGTTAATATCAAAGGCCCTAGAGCTATATGTGCTAGCACAATGAAATAAGTAAGACAATGTGTGTGCTGAGCACTATCGCATTCATAATAGCACTAAATACAGTCAAATAAACCAAACCGACCAACTGCTGCTGAATCTCAGAGAGAAGATGATCACGATACTGTGATGTGGCCATTACTTGAAGCATGTGCACATACTGCTGCCTGAATGAGTCTGTACAGACAGACACAACAACAACAACAACCATTTAACGGCCTTTGTTCCGGGACAACCCGGGTAGGCCGGTACCAGAAGAAACACTCTGCCTTCTGCCTTAGCATAGGGCTGTGCTGCGTTCAGGCTGGGTTTCC
>Ga0126335_1002233_pt1 | contig 11475 bp, 9 predicted proteins | sample OlaspJWI45metaG_FD_108409 | JGI IMG/M metagenome (GOLD analysis project Ga0126335, IMG submission 108409) | Marine gutless worms symbiont microbial communities from Oahu, Hawaii - Olavius sp. 1 OAHU.JWI-45 metaG | ecosystem: Host-associated > Annelida > Digestive system > Unclassified | place...
AAAGAAGGCTACTGGGGAGGGGGGTAAATGGAGAAAAGGCAAGTTTTCAGACGAGAATGGAAGAAGATGCTGTGAGACAAGTGAACAACCAGTTCAGTACAGGAGTAGGATGCTACAGGCGAGTTGTATCTGACTGATAAGGAATATGTAGAGTAAGAGGCAATTTATTCCACATGTAAGGTGCTGCATACCGAAAAGAGCAGTTAGTGATTTTGAGAGGGTGGCAGTCAACTCATTTCCAACTCAACTTGTCCGAGATCCACTTATCCCCAAATGATTGAAGTGAGCTCATTGAAACTCTAGAGGGGTAAGATTAGAGTTAGTGTTAGAGTTACGGCAAGGGTTAGAGGTAGGATTAGGGTTATGTTTAGGGTTAGGGCCAGGGGTTTGCCTTGGGGCGAATTTGACTTTGGGCCAAGTTGTCTGTAAACCATTTTGAGACTGGACTGAGCTAGTGCATGAAAGAAGGTGGGACAAAAACTGGATTGTTTTTATAAGTTTGTAATTAACTGCTGACTTTGAGCATTGTCCAGTAATGTCTTGTTTGCAGTTTGTACAGGCAGAAGTTGAAACAGTGCAGTAGCAGCTAACTAATCTGACAAGAGAAATGTTCTCACCATATCACACTTCTGGCTTCTGTAAGTGCTTTCTGTGATTATTTTCACTACATTTTGGGCAAATGTGCATATTTTCTTAGATTTAGGAATATTTGTATGATACCTTAACCCGATAATTTCATTATTTATGCGCAGTATCAGTTTATGTAGTAAATATGTGGTGGACAGATTGTGCAACTGCTACGAAGGTGCTGTTGAGCATTATAATCTTGTCATCTGTGGCTATCAGTATTCCGCTGAGTGCTTACAGAAGTTGGTTTTCAGTATCTTACTCTACAATTTTTGAAGAATTGCGGGTAAGTAGAAGGAATTTTTTATGTATTTTGAATAATATGCTGCAGTTTTGACTGGGGAAGTCTTGACATTTTCAAATATAAAGGCATAATTGTTTATGCTTCAGCTGGCTAGATGGGCACGGGATAGCATTGTGTTTTCTGGTGTCTGTAGAGTCTTCTATTCCTTACGTTGTTGTTTGTTGGCTGTGTTGTTCTGAAATTGCAGCAGTGTTGACAAGAACTTCATACTGACCTAGTGGGTACCAGTGGAGGCATAACTATGTGCATTGTTTAAATGCGTTCCAGTTTAAAAACTCGTAGTTACTTATGTTGAAAATGGTTGAGTGTTTCTAAGTGTTGTGATGTTACTTGACTGAGAAGTGGAGTGAATTAGTGAACGTCAATACTTCGCATTGTTACTCATAGAGTCTCGTGCTGTCGCCGTAACCAACGAAAGTCACCACAGCCACAAAGTGTTAATTTGAGTAAAAGCTAGCTTATACGAACTACTAGTAGGCTACACACACAACAACAACATAAAAGTGTACTAAAAACTATTAACTAAAAAAGCATTACTGTGTAGTTCGTTGTTGTTGTAGCTGTAAAATAATTGGCAGCCATTTGACCAAAAAATGCTATAAGCCGCAGCTAGTCGGTTAGCCACCACAAGCCGTGGCTAGCTGGCTAGCTAGCCATAGAGGCTTACAGCTATGGCTTGGGGCTCAAGTTACTCAAGTCTAAACTCTGGCAGTATTAGTTTCTTTACAAATCATGGACTATTGGTATTTATATTGTCTGTTATCATAGTGTTTTTACGTTGTGCAAGAATTGATACTGGTGTATCCAGACCTGTGGGTGTGTAGGTCGAGAAATATATGGCAGCACGATGTATTTTTTGTGATCCAAAAGATGTACTCTGTGCTTCCATATTACTCTACCACTTTCGGATATTTGAACGCAGATTTGGATCAGCAAAGTTTGTGGTCAGTTTTTGACCAATTTTCATTTTTTAGTTTGCTTTTAATTGATAGAAACTAAGACATTTTATTGATTGCATGTAACACTGAAATAAATGCACAGATATTTCTGATACTCTGTAACAGTAGTAACAGGTGTTGTTCATGCGATAGTTATATGAAATGTATGTGATATTAATTGTAGAGCTACCTCGTTGGCACATGGACATTGAGTCTGCTGCTGGAGTTGTTGTTGCTGTTTGCTCTGCAACTCATTGATGTGCAGTTAGCATCACTGCCAACTGGACCGTGAGTAACCCTCTGTTCTGTTCTGCTTCTTTGTGGGGACTGTGGCACTAGCTAGTAGCAGCTACTAAGTAGCTAGGTTTTTTTGTCGCCATGATCAGTGCTGAGGCTGGCTTTAAGGCTAGGCCCAAAGCGCATCTCGCGTGTGTGTGCAAGGGTAGTGTGATGAGTACGTGTAGCATAGCTACTGTCACTGTATTTAGTGACAGTGCATGTATGTGTAGTTAGTAATGCGAGAGGCTTTGTATCTGTATATTTAAGGTGCCCAGCTTGTAGCCACAGGTTTCTCTGGGACACACCCACACTTGTATGCCTAATCCCAACCAGCCTGAGGCACAACTAATACCACGTGCCTACCTAGCTAGGCAGTGTAGCATAGTGAGCTGCAGACTGGTGGTCTTTGATGCTCGAAGTATAATGGTTCTGTCTGTTATCCATATGGCTGGCACCCATCACACCCAAGTACCACTAAACTTGAGTGTAATGGCTTGTCACAGTTTTATAGAGAACTCAGGCTCTGTACCTGCCCAAGAATTTAATGTCACAGTATGCCTGCTAAACCCAGCCTACTGAGAACTACCTGCCCAGACTGGTCGGAATCCCCTGCATGTGGCCAGCCGGCTGGGCAAACAGGCATTGTGGCTCAGCGCATTAGACTGTTTGGCTACCGAGATTGACAAGTACTGCTGTCATGTGTTTGTGTGTATATATGTATGTCTGTGTGTTCATTCGCTTCTAACTCAGGAACAGATGTGTGTATGCCTCCAAATTTTCAGGGTAGCTCTACGTTGCCCCAGAAATGGTTCTAGGCACAAAAAATTTCCAGGGTGGGGATGGACAAAAATGTTATTTTGCATTTTTCGGCCCTTATAGGCTAAGTGCGTGCAGCCTAGCCATTGGGCAATGTGGGTATTGGAACATGACAACAGTGTAGCACCAGAATGTGGCTTGCAGCTAGCCTGCAGGTGGTCAGCCGACTGGCAGCGGCCTGAGTGGGCGAGTAGCGAAGGGGGGTGCTTTCTGAAAACCATAGTATATGTGATAGTCATCAGGGATAGGTATGCCGCTAGTATTGACTATGGTTTGGATTCAGGCAGAATAAGATATGTACAGATGTTTCTAGTGTAAAATCAGTCTTGTTGCATATGAATTATGAAGCGTAACATAGTGGTGAGTACAAACAGTCCAACTAGGGCAGCCTATTTGTAGAGTGTCAAGAAGCATGCTAGGAAATAAGTTGTTTGTTCCTGTTTAAAAAGTAACTTTATCTCTAATATCTTAATGATTTTAACTAACTCTCTCTACTTAATAATGAAGTTAATCATGCTGTGCCAAGGCAATAGTCAATGTTTATGGTTTTATTTTTAATAGTGCTTATGATTCAAACTGACTCTGTGTGTTTTATATTTTGTAGGTGGGGCATAATTTTTGCTTTGTTTGTTCCATATTTTTGCGACATACCAAGAGTGGCTGTGACTCACATTTGGGGTGTACCTTTTACTGGAAAGAGTGTTGCATATGTAATTGGACTGCAGGTAAACGAGTTTATACACAAAAGCACAGCTTAATTTGCAGTTGTTATGCATGTCATAGTGCATCGTGAATGTGCAGTTGGCATTCAGTTTGAAAACATTATTCAAATGATGCATGATGGCCAGTGTGATGTGCTAATATACAGGGTGTTCCATAAAAAAATGGCGCAAAGTTTGCGGCACCACATTTTTGCAACCGCACGTCACAGAGTCATGCAGTTTTAAACAAAATGTCGAGAAATTAATTGCTTACATGACAAAGACCAACGTCTGAATGCAGCAGTTAAATATTCTTTGTTTTGCAGTTGGCAAGTGAACTATTCGAAAACAAAGTTAACCGCAACATCTTTTTGACAAATTCATGAATTAAACAAAGTTCACGCCAAAATCAGTTTCCAGAATTAAGAGAAACAGTGCTCAATGTGTCCACCATGAGAACGAACAACCGAAATAGTCATTTGGACCACTGTTTAATAGCACCATCGATTAGCTCTTGACTGATCATGTCCCAGCAACTGTTCAGCACTTGCTTCAGATGATCACCGTCCTCAGTCTTCTGACGATATACCAGCTGCTGCAGAGCCTTCTCCCCAAACAGTAGTTTACAGGATTCAGATCAGGTGAGTTAGGTGGCCAGTTTGGCAGCTCAGTAAAGTCAGGAACATTTGTCTGCAAGAATGCCACCGTGTGCTTTGTTCAGTGAGATGGTGCACCATCCTGCTGCAATGTGAAATTGTTACCAGATAGTCACTCCAGCTTTTTTCATTTTGCAAAGCTTTAACAAATGATCTTCGGTAGTTAAAGGTGCCATTTTAATTGTTTACATGCAGGTCACGTCACTGATGTCGTGTGGCTACTTCTGGTCAATTAACAAAGAATATATATCAACTAAACAAATATTTTATATTAATCGGTTGACAGCAGTCTCTGCTGTGTATTTTAATGCAAACATCACAATCCTAGGACAAAGTTCTTAACTAATTGCATAGCAAACTTTGTGCCATTTATTCTGTCCCAAAGTTGAATTGTCACGAGGGCTAAGCCAAAGTGTTGCCATTTCAGTCCAGGGACATATATATATTAACATGTCACACATTGCTATCATGCTTCATCTGTTTTGTTACATCACTAACTAAAGTATTGCATTCCTGAAATAACTTCCTTTTACCAGGTAAGCCGATATAAACAATAATGAAGAAATATTCAGGTGTGTAAGCGATAAACTGTAATGTAATATTTTAACATTTAAGTAATAATTTTTGAAAAAAATTAATACTTTTATCAGCAACTTTGTATGTTTTCAAAAGAAATGAAAAATGACAAGCAAGCAATTTTAACTATATATACAAGTCTGGGGAGCCCCGCCACCTCTTGTCCCAACATTTGACAGGAAAAAACTTACGTCACACCATTACCATTGATAAACAGTTGTGCATTAACGAGTGCAAATAGCCGGTTATATCCAATATCACATGACTAAAGTTCGACCAATAGCAACACAGTGTTTTATTTAGTGATGCAACAGTGTAAACTGCTAGTAGTCATTGAGTGTTAGTTTTGTACTATGAAATACCTTGTGCTCGATATCCACTTGGTCTACTTATCATTTTTATTTCACATTAATATAGAGAATTATGACTGTCGTCTCTCTGCTAATTCACTTTTGGACAGGTTGTGGCTTATGCATAGCAAATCTGCACAAATGTGACCTCATAATATTGGCTATCTCTAAATGTGGATGTAACAACAGAGCACAAACCACATTGTTAACAAGTGCTTTTCAACACAGTTTGAAAGTGGATTGCAGTCACTGCACAGTTGACGATAAAGAAAATGATGCTTAGAAACCACAGCAACTACAGCAGTGATGAAGTGAATGAATATTATGCTTATGTTTAACCTGAGGACTCACTATGTTATGGTTCTCTTCCAGAAAAATTGAATTACATTGAGTCACAGTAATGAAGTAATGCTAATATTAAATGCTAATGCCCAAACAGAAAGGTTTCCAGTTTTCACCTTCATGGTTTGTGGCTAATTTTTCTTCATAAGTACAATGGCAGATTGTTCCACACATGCAGTCCAGCAGCGTGTTGTGTTTTCATTGTTGTAGATGTTCAGTAGCTCTCTGGAGTGTGTTCTGCTTGCAGTTTGTGGACTGGTAAGCCATACTTACTTGAATACTTTGCTGTGGCAGTTTCCTCTTTCTGTTTGGCTATCATAATGGTACAGCTAGTATTTTAAAGTTTTTTTTGTGTTTTAGTTTTGTTATACCAAATTTCATAACAAAGTTTTGATGGGATCAGCTTCAGCTGGGGTGAGTGACTAAGTTCTTACTTATGCCTCAGCCGAAGTAAGGAATACAGCTTGACAGTGAAAAGTTGCAATAAATTTCAGTACTGTATTGCTGTATGCCAGGTATTCGGGATGATTACTATGGACCACTGTCAGGAGCATTGCTGGTGTCCTAGTATCTAATAGTTACTTTATTAGTACTTGGGCCAACTTGGCTGTGGTGTGCTAACACATGATAAATGTTCCGTTGCATGATTCTGATGATAGAGTGTTTTGTGTTGTACATTTTAGCTGTCTGGCATGTTATACAAGAATGATATTCTTTACATGCAGTCATGGCTGAGGATGCCGCAGTCTATCAGCACTCTGGCAGGCCACTCACTAGGCTGGCTGTTTTATACACCATGTCCCACTGATCTCCAGGCACCAATGGGTGCTACCCTGGAACTGCAGCGGCTGCAGCACGTTGAACGACTTGAGCAGCAGATGATGTGGGCACAGCTTGCACGTCAAGCCTCTCCACCAGTTGCACAAGTCTGTACTTAACATTTGTTGTTCTTTTGCTGCTCACGAACAATAAGGCATCTCCTATCTTCAGTTATAGCATAAATGAAGAAATGTGTGACAGTAGATAAGGTGATAAGTAGGTAAACATTATGTGGCTGCAGCATGATCAGAACTCTCTGGCCTGTGTTGTCTGTGCTGTACCATTCCACAGTTCATCAGCCCAATTACTTCACTCCTTGCACTGGCTTCCGGTTAGACACAGAATCACCCACAAAGTTGCTACATTAACCTTTAAAGCACTGCTTCACCACCAACCAACTTGTCTCTACCAGATGCTCAATACATACTGTCCAACTCATTGGCTGCAATCGTCAGGCGCTGGTCTACTGGTGAAGCCAGAAACATCTAACAAAACATCAGATCGTGCATTCGTCATCACAGCCGTAGGCCTAACTACATGGAATCAGCTTCTTCAGAAAATCAGAATGGCTACTACCACCGAACAATTATCACGTATTTTAAAGACTCGTCTGTTTATCCTCGACTGATCGCGTGGCTCACCTCCAGCGCCTCCGACTCCTCAATTCAACTGATGAACTACGGTGCCGTTATACAAGTCCTATGATTGAAAAAAAGTCACTATCAACTTAGCACACCACTGAATTACAGTGAAATTCAGTGAAGTGAGGAACATGTTCCATAGCTGCAGATTGGCAATAAATGATCTGCTGAGAGTGTTTGCAGTGTCAGAAATAAGGACACCAAGAACCATCCTGTAGTAGGGTGTATGTATTTTAATCATAATGCATTCCGTCAGACAGGTGCATATGTGTGATACTCAGTTCTAGCTTACTGAGTCACTAAAACATGAATGTAAGTGTCTGTTTGGGACCTTCAAGAGAACAGACAAGTTCACAGTTTTTACTTGATGCGGATTTTGATGGCAAGCTGTCATTGAATGTCATTGCAGAATGGTGGTTTCAGTTTCTTTGGCAACAGGATGCGGCATAATTCAGGTCAGTTGCAATTCACATTAGATTTCATCATTTTTTTTCTTAAAATCTTACATACCATGTTTGTTCTGCACAACTTGCACTTGTAATAAATCTTGCCTGAGCCCACTGTGTGCCATTGATCTCCTATCGATTCTGCTGTAGCCATCAGCCGGTTTGCAGCTGCAGTGCACCATTCATCTGTGAGATTGTAAGAATAGATCCACTCCCTTTCCTGGCTATATTATGAAAGATGACTACATCAGAGCTTTGTAGCTTTGTGTTTTATTTTTAAGTCTTTGCCTTATCTAAGGCATGATTTTATGTCTCTGACTTTGTGTGCATGTTTTACTTTGTTACTTAGATGTTAATTGGTTGTGCATTTGGTCACAGTGACTGTGTGTCTGGTATGGGTTCATTTTGGAAGCCTTCATGTAAACACATTATTTACAATATGCAGGTATGTCTTCAGAATATTTACCTTAGGTCAAGTTTAAGTGTCGTGATCATGGGCTAAGGTTAAGTTCATAGGAGCTATAACACTGACAATCCAAAATAGTTGTAAATGGACTTGCCAGGTTGTAGCACAATCACACATGGTGAGCCTTCAATTGAAAGGCATTTGTGTTAAGTTGTACTGTATGACATATTTGTAGTGTATGTTAAATGAGATGTTTTCTGTGTTTGCAGTTGAGCCATCGGAGGAACAGGTAGGGAATTACTGTCTTATCTGTCTGTACCTAAAGTTTGTTGTAAGACATATAAGCTGTTGCTTAGAAAGCCGGCATTTTTGTTGTGTCTGTGTTATGGATACAAATATTGTTACAAAGTGAAACTAAGCATCTGAAAGAAAAAATTGCTTCCTGGGAGACGGACAATTCCTTGATATCAGCTACAAAAACCCAAAGTTGAAAATTGCTATGCAGCTTCAATTGAAGACAAGTGTGATGCTGATGTATTTTTTCATTCAGATAGAAACAGTCATTTTTACTTGTGCCTATACACTGCAAGGAATTTGATAGTCAGGGAGCTAATTTTGCAGTTTGTTAGGCATTGTAGGTGCTGATCACATACATGGCCAGAATGACAATCTAACTTTGCATGTAAAATGCTCCTGTTATTAGGCTGCATTGAATGTATGAGATACAGATTGTTGTGACCCATTTTCCCGTAGTATGTTACGGGAAAATGTCTGTCTGTCAGTCAGCCTTTCACATGCCAGTGGCCTTCAAAAGTGGCTCAGTGGATTGAGGTCATGTTTCGGATGAAGACTCCTGGGGCTGAAGGAGCACTATGCTAGATGGAAATCACATTCCCCGTACGGGGGAGGAGGAATGGCGGAAAAATTTGCCTGTTATTCTGTGAGAGGGAGAGGCAGGGATTTAATACAGACAGTGTCAAATTACTTTGGCTACTTGCTGTTTGTTTGTTATTGTGCAGTTTTAAATTTTTCCTCTCAATCCATTGAAGTAATATTTTGTTATATTATATACAAGAAATTGATGCAAAACAAAAGAAAACGTTTTGTAATACTTCTGATTGTCTGCGCTTTGTACGCGATTGTTATAAGCAGTTTAGTACTCTGCAGTATGTGTTGACAGTTCTTCCTTATGAACTGCTGTTAGTGATCATGTTGTCTGTAGATTCAGCGTCTTGTTGAAATGGGATTTACGCGAGATCGTGTCGTAGATGCTCTCCGTCTGTCAAGCAACGACGTTGAACGTGCGACTGGTGTGCTGCTCACTCAATGACTGTGGCGTGACTTGTCAGTTACCGTTCTGTGTATATATGTGAATATCTGTGTATGTAAATGAATTCTGTACAGAGTTATGACTGTGTACAGTATGTGTTTACTGTCATCCCCACTCTATAGTTTATACATCTGTTTAGCAATTTTATACAAATTTTTCATCTGCTGTCAATCTTTAACTGATCTTCTTCCAACACTGACCATGGCCTTGTAAGGAAAAAAACTGTGTTCAAGTGGCAGAATTTGTTATTGTTACATTATGTACTCTGCTGACATTTCCAGGACACTGAAAGATTATGCTAAAATAGTGTATTGTTAGAAATGCAGACATCCCCAAGCAAAAATGTCGAATGAGAGTGTGATAGGGAAAACTTATGATTTTAGTTTTTACACAGGTGTATCACCAGAATTTTAGGAGGTATGGCCATGATTGCTGTTAAGTAGTACACTGATTGAAATCACGAAGTCGTACAAGTTTTGCCTTGTATGACCTTGACTGCCATTATTAGCTAACTGCGCCAAATTGATTGCAGCTTGATCCATAGCAGCAGCAGGTGAATGTGTCACTCAAAACCTAGTTGTCTGCAATATAGTCTGTGGGAAATGTTAGCAGATATTTCCACAATAGAGAGTGTGAAGTGTATGTCACTTTAAATGGTGAATGATGTACGGTTATTGGCAGCTGTCGAGGTTGTTTTCACGTATATGTCCATACTGATGTGTAAATTGCACAGAAATTTTCATATTTTTGACTTATTTGCTTTTGTCTGCTATTGTAATGTAGTGTGTCCGCAAAGCAGTGAGGCACCTAAACACTTGTGGACACAGTGATTATTCTTTAGTCAAATTACATAACTTTTACTAGTTCAGTTTTAGCCATTGTGAAGTTTGTACAATTATGTCATGTTCAAGATGTTATTAAAGGTGAATGTAACCTTGCTAGATTTACGCGTATTTGTCATTTATGTAGTAGCTGTTAGCTCACGTATATGTCCGTACTGACATATTGAACAGCTTGGTAGTGCTTTTTGTCTCGAGTCAGTGGATCTTACAATTCAAGTACCTAGCATGTTTTGTGATATCTTTCGACGTAGACATGAGGCAGAAGTTTTCGACTACTAGAAGATGCACTTAATCTTCACAGCGAAAGAGTTTTACAGCCTGTTCACTGTGTCTCAGTAAAAGCGTCGCCAGAATAGAAATTGAGAACTTCACATAATAGGAAAGCAAAGTGTATTTTGTGCACACTGGCAAAAACTCTACATGTAAATAATATTAATAGTAAATCTAATACAAATAGTTTATCCTTAGAAACACGGACTTTCATAATTTTATGAAATGCATCGCCATAAATAGTTAAATTAATAAACCTAAAGGCATAACAGATGCAAATATAGCAATACCAATAGCTAACAGGAAGCACCATAACGCTGTCACTGCTCAAGTGAACGTGTATTATGATGATATTTTGACTGTCATGGCTTGCTTCTCAGCTTGCTGCAGTTTCTCTGAAAGCAAAACAACAATGTTGTGTGATTATTATGATGACTGTCAGCCAGAGGCTTAACCTGGATAATTACCAATAAAGCAGCCATGATTGCCTGACTACCAAATGGGCCTATCATTATGCTGCAAACGTCATTATATGTAGTTTATTTTGCAATAAATGCAGCCAGACATACAATACACGAACATAAAACTAGAACCTATACAACGCATTAGAACCATATACTAAAAGCAGATTGGAAAAACGCCCATCAGAAATCAACTTATCAATAAAACTACAATGTCTCTTTCCAACAAGATCGTTTATATTATGAAGTCCAGTGCAAATCTTCATGTACTCTAAACTGCGCTTATCACAAGAGCCAAATTTTCTGAACAAAGCACGATTTATACAGTTCTCTAGAATTCGAATATTTGTCGAAGACAAAGACACAGCATCAACGGCGAAAAATTGAAATGGAAAGCAATGTGATTTTAACAGTTCAACAGAAATCATTTCAGAGTTCGAAGCCTTAGATTTAGAATAAATACAATTAAAAGTACGGTAAAACTTTGACCTATGATGCTCTACTAGTACAGAAAACTTTTAAAAGCTGTCCAGCACAGACATAAACACCCAGATATTTAAGTTCAGTAACATACAAAATATCTTTATTATCAATCTGCAATGGGACACATTTTTCCTTGAACCGCTTTCCAATACGCATAGCAACTGATTTTCCACAATTAAATTTTATAT
>Ga0126335_1002234_pt1 | contig 11471 bp, 10 predicted proteins | sample OlaspJWI45metaG_FD_108409 | JGI IMG/M metagenome (GOLD analysis project Ga0126335, IMG submission 108409) | Marine gutless worms symbiont microbial communities from Oahu, Hawaii - Olavius sp. 1 OAHU.JWI-45 metaG | ecosystem: Host-associated > Annelida > Digestive system > Unclassified | place...
GTAGGCAACCGCCTCTAGGCTAATCACAGCGTAAGGGTCCCAGTGTGACAAAAACCCAATCTTCTGGACCTATAAGCTGCCTAGAACATCGTGCAACAAGAGTATTGCACTGTGCTATAGTAAGTAGAGCAGCTGTGTTAATGTTTACTCCAGTCCATCATCAGTAATCAGATGAGGCCGCGGAGGTTGAGGGGTGCCTGGTTTAGTCGCCTTTTACGACATCTGGACATGAGACGGAGTGGGTCTATTCTAAGCCCCGGAACCCACACAGGGTTTTTATGCTAGGCCAAAAGTTTTCAGTTTCATATAAGCAGATAATGTAATATGTTGTTATTTTTTAATTTTAACTACTCTCACTTTGATGATTCCTACCTGCAAAACTATCAAAGCAAATCAACATACAAAAATGTGCATTAAAAACCGGACTTCACATAAATGAAAAGTCACTCCGAGGCCCTAATTAACAACAACACGTTACCGCAGTATATATATGAAAAGACTACCCACAGCACAACATAACAAGTATACGAGCCAGAATGAACACTTTGTATGGAATGTTCTCTTCAACTAATGACAACAAAAACTATGCCCAGCACACTACAGCATCAAGTGCATTTGAGGATTTTTTTGTGCTATACAAATTTACTTGTTATCAATATTATTAATGAATGCAGAATTAGGAATTTATGCAGAAAAACGAAGTCGAACAAAAGCAAAAAATGTTGCTGCAATGTGACTAAGCTTGGTGAGTAATAATGCAGTTGTTTTCTGAGATAAATTCGTGATTTTACATTCTTGTTTCAACTAACGAGTCAAGTAGATTTAAACAGTATCTATGAACAATACAATAACACACAACTGTATGAACAGCTATCCAGCAGGTTCCACCAACGTATTGCACGATGATTCTGAACAAATGAAGACATTTCCAAACAAACTGCAACAGTTTCGCTTCAGCCTAATCTACAAGTCCTTGTCAGTAAACAGACAATCTATTAATGAAACAAAATGTCACAACCTTGGCACACGACAGTAATATCACTACGTGCTGTCGTAGTAATATCACAGAATACCATAGTAATATTGGTAGTAATATTGTTATACATAAAGAGAGTTTCAGATCCGATGTGACATACAATAAGTCGCTACCGAGACGAGTTTTTCCACACAATCAACTGCACCCAAACTGAGTTACACAACAAAATATGCTGCAAAAATCATTAAACACGAATTTAAAAAACTGGCTTTGGACAAATGTACAAACAAAAAATAATGCCTCTATAACACGACTTTATGGCTGATGGCTTCATGACATCCAAGCAGGAAAGAAATATGGTCTATTCTGACAACCCTGGAACCAGCAAAGGGCACACCATCAAATACAAGAAACTCAGCTGTCTCGGACAATATTCCACTCGATGTTGAGTATGTGCACAAGCATCAGTCAGTGTTATTCTACTCGCAGAGTGGCACCACGTATACCGCGTATGCATGGCATATTCCCAACATTGCATACCATTTGACACCCTCAATGAGGGGATCCCCTCGAGCTATCGGGTCTATATGTGGCATAGGAAAACTAGAATAGCTGGGCTAGAATCTCATGAAGGTCACAGGATGATCGACTCAGTTGTTTGAGCACAATACATCAATGCGACAGACCCACAGCCACCTCAAGATAGCAACTGGCGCCCTAACGCACTGCATCATGCAGCACAAAATCAGCAACTATCATAGAAACATCATCATACAGTGTCACAATGGCCATAAGAATATATGGCAGCACATTAAATATCATCATCCCTGTCACGGTAGTATGGAAATATCACAAAACAGTCATATCATCCTATAGCACAGCAAAGAAACACCAGCACTGAATCAAATCAATTCAGTATCAAAATCAACCTCTTGTTGTTGTTAGAACTAAACCACTTCATCAACACTGTTGCTGACACTGTGTTTGTGATGATAGACTTTTCACTTGTTCCATCTGACGTGAGTAATGTGTCGACGATATGACGTCGCAGTTGTTGATCAGCGGAGTTACATGTTGGGCAACAGCGACATGCCGCGTTGATAGAACAATGCTGCAGACACAAGCGACATGAACCACTGTCAAATGACATAGAAAGGCACCACAAAACACGCACGAATAGCTGTGTATCTGCTAAACAAGTATATTACAAAAATAGCATCTCAGACAAGATGTCCTTTGAAAAAGAACACATTAGGCCTAATGGGTTGATTAAACACAATGCTTTATAACGTGCTGAACTCCTTTTCATGACTCGCAGATACCAATCTTACAGACAAGTTTCAACTTTCAGCAACTGGACAAATTCTCGCTAAATACCACCCAATCATTAATGATTTGAGAGTGTCAGCAGCAAGCAGAGCAAAGTAGCCAAGCTCCAGAGTGCACTTTTCATGTTAATCCTTTGGCTCTTAGTTCTGAAAATCTAGCATAACACTGGCCTCATCACTGCAATGGGTCTACGTCACAGAGTTGCAAGAAAGTTTAGAGCTGTAATACTATAACAAAACATATCACAAAGTAAAGCAGAATAAAACAAATGCATAAAAACTAACATGAATGTCTGAGTGAGCGAGAATGGCTGAGCACATGCGAGGAAACGTCACGGTGTAAAACAGACGTGGTGGGAACATCAGCAGTGTCAGATGACGAAGCCGTACTGGGACCGGTCAGTCCCAGCTGCCTCAACCACTCATTCATTGTCGGTACTGTTATTTTCCCATCTCCAGGTCTGCTGGGGTCATGAGAAGGCATGATATGAGCTGGTCTAACACGACGACATCGTGGCCAGCTGCTGCAGCGAGTAATGACACGCGGCTTGGCAAGAGACACACGTCTTGACTGACGTCGACTACAAGTGACAAATGACAAGTGACACTACTACTACTACTGCTGCTGCTGCTGCTGCTACTACTACTAGGTATGATGGTGTCATGATAACACTGTGGTCAGCTGCTGCAGTGAGTGATAGGACATACGGCTTGGCAAGACGATGACATCTCGCCTGTCGATGACTAGAGTAACAAATAGTACAGATATAATGTACAGTATTACTGTATTACACAGGGATTGACAACGGAAGCTCATTGACGACTTCTGGCTACAGGTAACAAACACTGCAGTTACCACAACACTGCCTGAGGTGCTGTACTCCGCTATAATACATGCAGCATGGACATCGGTACGAGATATGAATTCAAGCATCTGTTTCTCTATCTGCTCATCTGTCATTGGGATGGTGACTGAACCCTGCACATAGGTGCCACCTAGTGAATGCAGTTAAAAATGTACTACTAGCTACCAGCAGTCGTCATTACTACCACACTGCTATTAAGTTTTACTTTCAAATGTCAATTCTACGTATAATTATTGTGCGTCTGTGTGCCTGTAGGAGAAAAATGCATACAGCAGTATCAACCGGTGCCATCTGTCTGTCCTTCAGTCTGCCTGTGATGGCCAAGACACATAATGAGCTTGCCATAGATTTTTGAGTTTTTTTACTTTAGTGCTAAGTAAACAAATGACACCACACGACATACTTCTGTAGCGTGGCCGCAATGTCATCAGCATTCATCTGAACGCTGCTCCTACGATGTGTCGGCACAAAAACAGCACTCAACGCAGGCAGCACTCTGCTACCAGGACACACTTCTGCTGCAGGCAGTATCTCTTCAACTGTGTAACACCACAATAGACACATCTGCAAGTCAGTAAGAAAATTTATACACGGCATCAAAAAGCAAGAGTTACCAAGCGCCGCAGCCTAGGTGAAACACACAAATATTCGAAACTTGAGAAGTCCTCAACCAAATGCAACGACACTGACAACGTGTTCCACAGATGGGAACAAGTCACACAACAGCCAACACATCGTTACACGATAGGGATATTATGACGTGATCTGTGCATGAAAAGTGGTCACTCATAAAACAAGAACTAAGAATCACATCTGAGCATTATCATCCTAACTGGTGCAAGGTTTGGATTAGATGCTGTGAGGCCCAGCTGAGATGACGTTCAAACAACATTTTTTGCAACGTTATGAACAGTCACAGATTACAGATATCATAAAACCCTCCCACCTGTCCGAGTAATCAATCTCAAAGCATGTATTCTTGAAACAAATCATTCAGCTACCAGACTGAGATTTGAATCTGGTCAAAGCATGCATGCTCAGGTCCAGCACACACTGCGACCATTAAGCCACCGAAACAAGCCCATTAACGGCGACGCTGCAATGGTATTAATTAGTGTTAAATGTAGGTTAACAGCTGAAAAGATAACTTGCTAGGTGCATCATGTCAAAACATGTGTACCAATAATATCATCGTCTTCAGCTGCTTTGTCAGCTTCATCTTCAGACAAGCTTTCAATGTCATCCAGATTGTCAAAAGACACAGTGTGACGACGCAGCTTGTTGGGGTGAAATTTACTGCAAAACACAAACATCACAGTACAGATCTGATACGACGTGTTTGAATACTAACACCGGATGTTTAAAAATCCAAATTTCCAGTAGATTTTCCCAATATATTTCAACGCAATCGCAGCAACGTTCCACGCTCGTTAGGCCGGCTGTTTTCTGAACAAGCAAATGGACCTTACCGACAAACCTTATGAATTATGGTGAGAAACTGTTGATGGTGACACAATGGATATCGTTTTGGTTATAGATCAGATAAAAATTTCCAAGGGGACAAGATAAAACTCCACTTCCAGTATTTCTAAGATTTCCACATCCTGTAACAACTAGTCCAATGCTATACGATTTGTAATGCAGAACTGCAGCAAATGCAGAAAACATGCACAAATAAAATGTAGAAAATATATACGTACAAACAATGTAATTTAAAAGACTAAGACAAATGTGTACAAAAATAATCTATCAAAATATGAGAACGTCACACCAAATATAACACTGTTCAATGTCACAAAAAATCGTCCCACAAGAAAGAAAACTTGTTTTGAAACATTTAGGGCTGTACTGGATTTGCTTTAAATCCGCCCAGAACCAGATTTGTAACTTTACCAAAATGTCACGAGGAAAAAAAGTGCGAGAGATTAACTAGCACACTCAGAAACTTAATTTGTTCACATTAATCACAAACATCACAGAAACTTAACTACTACTCAATTAACGCATCTGTTCCTTTTAATTGTCCTAGATCAGTTTTCAACTGTACTTCAAAAATATCAACTAAGAGGCATTGTCAGATAACACAGTACTATTTTCAAATCTGGCTAAATGCGGAAATCTCGCCAAAATCTTGCCAAAGCTGGACTTCAGCTGGATTTGGGAAAAGGTTGTATTACAGATGTCGTGAAGACGACTGCTATTACAAACAGAATGCTTTCCACAAAAAAATCGCAAAGAATGTGCTCAACAGTGAAAAACCATCTGCACAGAAAAAAGAAAATACTGCTTGCTGACGAGGAAAAAAGCAAACTCATCATTTTCTGCCAAAGGTGTCAAATGCTAAAACATTATCAAGACTATCGCTACTGCTACAGTTACCCAGCTGCAGTGAACTGACTTGGCACTGAGAATGCCTTCATATTCAAACAGTTGTTTAAGGAAACCGGCATTGGGTTTGACGCAAGCTCGTCTCTTCTGTACGAACTGCAGTGTTCTGTCCAATGACCAACCAAACTCTTTCATCACATACGCTATCACCTGTCCACATCAAATCAGACATTCATGAGTACAGGCCGGGCTCATGTCAGTTCAACTGTCAGCAGTCGTGCTTTCCCGGCTGCTGCAAGTCATATCTTGAACAGTTTACCTACAAATGTCACTTCAGCATCATCTGTGCAAATTTTCCGCCACGACTTAAAACCCACTTTTTTCAACCATCCTTACCCATATCTCATTCTCAAACCGACACTCACAGTGGTCCTAGCAATAATGTTCCGTTGTATAGGCCACTAAAATACCCCCGGTAGTATAGATCCCGGGAGTTAAAACAAGCTAAAAGCAAAGCACTGAAGTAGCTAATCCTCAAAACTGTCAGTTAGAGCAAAAATATCATGGAGAAGGACCCAATTAAAACGCTGAACAAAAACAGAAATATGCTGGAATAGGAAGGAGGCCTCTCGAATCTCGCCAGAAACTGAAGATATTTTGCGGCCCAAGTAAGTAAAGAAAGCAGCGTGGAAGAATCCATGGAATGCAAGGTTTCCACTGCTATCGGCTGCTATTATTATTACCGTCACCAATGCTCACTTTGCCGACTGACGGTATAAGAATCAAGCTGCAAAAAAAACTAAATACACCAATATAGGCCCACATCACATGACATCTATGTGTTCTCATGGGTTGCTTTTCTCAACCGAATTGAAATGAACTCAATGCAGTAGTAATCTAGTCTAATTTTAAGCACTTATGAATCCTAGGACTTTATTAACACTATACAGATTTGGTTTTAACTCTAACCCTAATCCACAAAGCACCAACCACTGACAATATCACGACACATCAAATGATCTAAATCCTTCTTGATTTCTGTCCAAGTTATCATCAGCATTTCTGTTTCTTCTTTGACCCATGTTCGTTTCCACGTCTTTTTTGTCATCTCTTGAATTACTCAGTGCAAACAATGCTGAGCTGATTGCGTTAACAAGTTTAGTGACAAAAATCTTGCTGTCAAATTATGCTATCAAAAACCAAAAAACTACAGAAAATGCACGATAGATTATTGCAGTTATGGACATTTCTATTTTACGAAAAACGTCAAAATGTACAAAAGTGCCATGGAAATAACACACAAAACAAACAGAAATGTTCTGTGAATGGATATATAATTATGCATACAGTTGATGCAGATCGACTGACTCCCATCTTACAATGGACCAACACGCAACTCTTCTGCACCCTGCAACAACATGCAACATGTTGTAAGATGGCTTTACTGAGGCTCAGTCCACCATTTGTGGTACATTATGTGGCGGTTTGGTATAGCAGTAATGCTTTGGTCTCAATCAACATAGTTATATCTCACATCGGGCCCAGTTAGTACCGGGATGGGTAACATTCACGAGTTTGACTCGCATTCACACCCGCTCGGTAGTTAATCAGCCACCCAGGCCAAATCAGCCTGGTCATCCCTCCAGGGTAGGCAAAATGAGTACTGTTGTAAAAACCAGGAAGGTTAAGGCAGGTTATGGAAGAGGTGTGGTCTACCGTACATAACACTGAGTGTTACTCTGTTCATAGCCAGCTCAAGGCCTTGGAAACAGGTATGAGCATCGCATCACAGTTGCAGAGCTGTGACAGGGCATTGCTGACTGATGGCAAATTTACCTTAACCTACCTTATGATTATTAAGACAAGTTCAACTGCTGGTGCGACATTTCACAAGCAGCTGTACCAACACACAACAGTTGTCACAGAATTCATCTAATAACACGTTAAACACTTGCACCAAACAGCTGGCTCAAGTTAGCAGCCTCACAGTTTCTTCCTCAACCATTTACACCCATTCCAAAGGCACTCTAGTCACTCCTGGCCACAAGTACAAAATGGCAGACCTGCATGGGCCAGTACACAAATGAAGCATAATGGTTGAAACATGCTAATATATATGTCCCCAAGTTGAAATGTCACATGAGGGCGGAGAAGAACCACTAATGGTTAATTATTACAAACATAACCTTACATAAGATGTTATGTCATAGGTGTAAACACTGCATGTAAGCGATAAACTGGCATTATATTTTCACATTTTGGTCATAATTTTCATCAAAATAAATAATACTTTTATCGACAACCTTGCTCGTATGTTTTCAAGAAAAAATGAAAAATGACGAGCAAGCAAGTTTACACCACGTACGAGTCTTGGGAGCCCCATATCTTGTCTCAGCGTTTGACGTGAAAAAAATTACTTTACGTTTTTACTGTTGGACATTATAAATAAATGTCAAATGTTTGATATGCCTCGGCGAGTGAAATAGCCGATTATAGCTAATGTCAAATGACTGAAGTTGGACCAATAGGGAAGGCAGTAATTTAGTTAATGATGTGACAATAAATCTTAACAATCAATAGCACCGACAATGTATACAAAGTCAAGACAGTAACAAGCCGAACTTTGCTTTAGCGATGAAGTCGTACGTCATCTGCCAGTGTTTCATCAGATCTGTACTTTCCTCGTCAGTTACTCGCACGTTGCAGTAGTTAAACATACCAGGAAAGAAATTGTCTATTTCCTCCGTCACATTCACGATGCTGCCTACCCTACAGAGACATTACATTAGTGCACTTAGTCGTCATCATTTCTACGTCACTTCCAGCTGACACTAGTCGGCTGAATTCAACATTTTGGCTTTTTGTAGCTGTGTTGTGAGCAGCAACAAGGCATAATTCAGGAACATCACAGAGACAACAAAAAGACAGACCAAGGATGTCATGGCTCAAAACAATGCCATGTGGACCGGATTAACGCTGGAGTTGAAACTTCATTTGGCAGCTGATTATGATGAGTGGAGGAGACAGGTCAATGCTGCAGCCAACCCTTGGATGAAGGATGGTTAATGAATTTCTCAGCAAAATCACTAACTGGACACTGGATAGTTAGAAACGTGAAACCAAACGGACACAAGAAGGGTGGTTACAGTTTTATCCATTGCTGCTCAATTCTTGACGATTTGTGTCTATGGCTCTGAACATGCTAAAGAAATACAGGAAATAAAATTTAAATGGTCTTTCTGGCATAACAGCAAATGAGGCTAGAAATGCAGAATCGATCTCTCTGGAGGCTGACATAACTCAGCTCAAACCTTGCCTGTCTTGCCACAGCCAGCAACATCAATTTATGCGGCATGCAAACATTCCTGCAAATTCTGTTCTTCAGCCCTCCTCAAAAGTACAAGGTCTGACTGCATCACAGATGATCTTCCTCCATTGTGAACAGTCCTTTGCACTCTCTCTCTCTCTGCTTCCACCAATGATAGCCTTGTCCACATCTTGATGTTATCTTGCTGCATAACTTAGTCAATTTGTACAACCAGAGGCATTTTCAAATAAAGATTACTAGCCGGGGAGCCAGAGGGGCCTATATGTACCCCCTTCAGGATCCATCGACATCAAAAATTTTTTAATCTTTGGGTTCCCTGTGTTTGGAAAAAATATGTCCTCAAAGAACGACTGCTGCTGCTGCTGCTATGCTACTACTACTACTACTACTACTACTACTACTACTATTATCGAGTACCAGCTTCGGCTGAGGTAAAGGTGGGAAAGTCACCTCTGCCGGGTGGCAGGTAACATTGTGTGATCCCATATGGTAAGTGATTTCCCGTAGCAGTGTGGAAGTTTCACAAGCTGCTATACTCTTACCTTTACCTTTACCTTTACTACTACTATTACTACTACTACTATCAATAAATATATGCAAATTGAAGAAATAGCATGTTTACTGAGACCACAATGACATTCTGTGATCTCTTAACAATAAGTCTGCTAAAGAATGGAAGAAAGTTCTGCGAAGTCACAGGCGAAAAAGTTTGCTCACCAATGGTCTTGAAAATCTGCAATAAAACAGCAGATGAAACACTATGCTACAACCGGACCTGGCCTAGAGTGAGTGAGTACAGGCCAATGTCCCACATAACACATTATAGGTCATTTTGGGGACAATTTTTACAGGCCAGATGACCCAACCAACAGCCGAGTGGGTCTATTCTTACAAGCCTAGAGCCCACACACGGGGAACTGGCCTAGATAAAGCTAACAACTAAAGAATAAATAGCAAACACCACTGTGTTAGTACCTGTTTTCCTGCAGTTCGTCAAGGTTAGAAGCATTCCAAGCAGAGCCGAGGTAGAGATAACTCAGAATCTTCGATGCTGAATCCAGCTGCCGCATCACAACCAGCATCTCTTCATTGATTAGTGACCGGTATTCCCGCATGTCAATCTTCATCGATTCCTGCAGCCTCTCTTTTACCTGAGACACAATGGCCCAAATAGGTGATAAGCTCCAACTTGACAAAGTCATCAACAATATCCTTCAACTACGGCTGTATTGGAATTCAGCTCCGGCCAAAATCTGGATATTTTTCCAAATAAGGCAGAATGTTTGGACTCAGCTGTATGTGGGAGAAGTGCTGTTTCCTGACATGTCTCGATTTAAATTTCTGAAGTACAATTCAAAACTGACTAAAAACAATCAAAAGGAACAGAACCAGCAGTCCGGCTATTCCTGATGTTTGTGGTTGATGTCAGCATTGTGTTAGTTGCTAAATAAAGTCTCTGAGCATGCTAGTTATTGTTACAGTTCTTTTCTTGTGATATTTTAACAAATTTACAAATCCAACTGTGGCTCTAGCCATGATTTACACTTACAAATCCAGCTCTGGTTGAGTTTGGAAAAAGCAAATCTGATACAGCCCTAACTTCAACACAAATCTCTCATTTTTGAACAAATGTATTGGTTGAAATTAAAAAATTTTAGTGACTAATTGCTAACATTGTTTTAATTACTAATTTGTACATTATATCTAATTTAAGCTAATGTCAAGAATTTGCAACTTAAAGCAAAGAAATGACATGCAATAAATATTTTGTATATTTTCCAATATTGCTTATCTTATTTTACATCATTACTGAAGGCTTCAACAAAGATTTCAATAATACACAGTAAAAACAAGTTAATAACGCTATCTGAACATCTTAACACTAAAAAAAACAATTAGCCACAACACTTCCATTGTTAATATGAAACTGCAATGTTTACGTTTCATTTGACTGCTGTGTACTCTGAAAAAATGCCAAGTGGTAACACAAACAGAAATAAATAACTTTATACAGATATCTGACTTGCTCACATGTTGCGTGGAAATGCTGTCAATGTCTTTTGCCTTAGTCATGATGTCTTTTATGATAGCACGGATCTTCATTATAGTATCACGCTTCTCTGCCGGACTAATACACGCCAACCACATGTACAGTGTTAAACTACTGCCTCTCTTAGAGAACAGACTTTTTGTGTCCACTATTATACTTACTTTTTACAGTGCCCATAAATAAATTCTGCGACATCTGTTTATCCAGACATAGCTATCTGTATAAATACTTCATGAAATCTTCTTAGTAAATATTTTTTTAATTTTATGAGAGCTGATCAACACCAATTCATACTGCAGTTTTAACAACAACGTGAGATGACCAAAGTCTAAAAGACATAAAAGTAGACAGACAAATAAATGGATAAACAAATGGGAAAGCAGATATACTGCTTTATCAGCAACCACTTCACATTGCAATATTACAAACAAAACTTCTACTTTTTCTACATAAATTACTGCTGCAAAATTCAGGAAGTTGTGACCACTAAGTTAAGCTACAAAACATCCATTAAGATAACGTTAATTCAGGTCAAGGTTAAGTTACAGACAAAGCCACCACAAATCCCCGTGTGGGTCCGGAGCTTAGAATAGAC
>Ga0126335_1002235_pt1 | contig 11471 bp, 8 predicted proteins | sample OlaspJWI45metaG_FD_108409 | JGI IMG/M metagenome (GOLD analysis project Ga0126335, IMG submission 108409) | Marine gutless worms symbiont microbial communities from Oahu, Hawaii - Olavius sp. 1 OAHU.JWI-45 metaG | ecosystem: Host-associated > Annelida > Digestive system > Unclassified | place...
CTCTACCCTGGATTTTTGTTTTAGGACAACGGTTTGATCACTACGAGTGCGGCAGATTAAGCTGGCTAGGTCAGCTTTATGGCGCACTATAATATAGTTTTACTTACTTACTTACTTACGATGGCTCGAAGTATCGCCCAACACTAATGATAATGATAATTAATTTCAATTAACATTCTAGGTTATGTTTACAAACAATGAATTTTTTCACAAATTTTGCTCAAAGTGTTGTTAGTTTTAGCACGCTTGGATTCTGATGATATTGAAGTTGAAATACATCATATTTGTAGAAGTTGATTACGAAGCCGAAGACATTGTGAAAATTTATCGTTATCAGACGTGGCAAGTGCTCTTGACAACGGTCCATATATAGCGCGCACCGGCCCAACACCGGCCTAATTGGTATAAATCACGCACCGGCTCTCTCGTGCGTCCAGTGGCGTGGTCGCTCATTATGTCAATGTCAAGGAAAGTTTTGTTGGAGAGAATGCATATACGCACGAGTGACTCTGCGAGTGCCGAGTGCCGCATTATAGGCCTACAGACCTGGATGTCTGGACAGTTCAGACAGTACTAGAGTGTGAGAGACGTCACTCTATCCTGCCTCTATATGCTGCAGCTAGGTTATAGTGCCGAGTATGCGTCGATTTGTTGACCTTGAACTGCATTTTGTCAACACCTGCTCAGCTGTGGTCCTAGAAACTTGAGGTAAAGGTGTCCAATACGTCCGGTGCTGGAAATGGCCATTTTCGTGACTTATAAACGATAGTAAATGATGTTAGAAAGGCAGAGAAGACTTTCTAACGGAAATGCAATCGTAAGTCGCTACTAACTGCGACAATTCTACCGTGACCAAGTATAAAACATGGGGTTTTGGGTGGGTATATTCTTAAACCACAACGAAAATGCACGGAAATTTGTCTGAAAAGCTGTATAAGCAGCATATGGAACGGTGGTGCAACCAGCAAATTAGAACTATTTTTAGCGAAAATTTTGATGCAGACAGTGTTGAAGAATGACAAAAATTTTCAGGGAAAAACGCACAGAAATGCATCCATAAAGTGAATAAGCAGCAAATAGAACAGTGCTGCCACCTAGCGAATTTGTATGAACTATTTTAGCGAAAAGTTTTGATGGAGACAGTGTTGAAGAAGGCCGAAAATTTCGAGAAAAAATATGCAGAAATGCTGCAGTCTATAAACTGAATGAGCAGCAAATAGAACAATGGCATCACCTAGTGAAAAAATTTGTTGGAGACGACATTGAAGAAGGATGAAAAATTTGGTGGGAAAACCCACAGAAATTCATGCATAAACTGTATAAGCAGCAAATAGAATTATGAAAATTTGTGGAATAAGCTAGAGTTGTCTCACTTAGTACTGACTTTGAAATGCATTCCCAGTAGAAAATTAAGTCTTTTCTGCCTTTCTAACATCGTTTGCTATCGGTTGTAATTCACGAAATCAAATAAAATCTTTACTAGAACACAGCAAACAATTGCAAAACACACCAATGTAGACAACAATGATAGCAAAAACACGTACCTGTCTATATGAATGAGACCACAATGACAGCACGTGCTCACAAGTCTGACTAAAACACGTGCTAAGCTGGCCACATGAAACGCCATAGTACCGTAAATGACTGCTTTCACAGACAGGTAGGTCTACATATATGTCACAGGCTGTGTTCAAATATTCTGATGCGAATCTGATGTGTTCGAACCAGATCTGAGGTAGGCATGGTTAAAATCGCAGCAGCTAATTTTCAAACGCTTTCGAAATTTTACCGAAGGCCAAATCATATGCATCAGCTGTGGCTGAAAGTTGTTATGGCTAATTAGAAATCAATTTTTTGCTACTACTAAAAAATTGCTCTGGCTATTTCGTTCATATATTGTCACATTAATCAGACTCGATAAAGAACGCACCCAATAGCTGAACTGATGCCTAGGTCATACCCAGTTTAAGTTTATTTGTAAATAGTCTCGTGATTGATAAACAGATGCGTAAATGTTTGAAAAATAATTTTTCAAAGTTACAAGTAACTCAGAAAGTATGTTACTGCTTACAACAGAATGTAGTACGGCAATACAGGTACATCAACACTTAATAAAATGTACACAACAGACTTACTACACTCAGCGTGTGTCGAACTTAATGTAAACGTGAACTTACAATGTGCCACATTAAAACTCACTGTAGACTCAGAATTTCTGCTTTCCAGTAGATAATTTCTTTATATTTATGTATTTAATGATATTTGCTGTCATTTGTAAGTAGCAAAAAGAGTGATTTCTACCACCAGACCTGAAGGACACCTTTGCCAAACTTGATATTGTCGGTGTCATATCACGCTGCTCTTGTATCTCTCCCCTCCCGGTATGGTCTGACTGTGAAGGCAGGCTGTTATGTGGCCGAGGTATTTTCAGCTGTTTATTGTGTTCATATGCAGGTTGCATGTATAGGCACAGGTAACTCATCGCCATAGCAGCAGCGCTGCAGCAGACATAGCAGTGCTAGAGGTAGCCATGCCTGACTAGGCGACGGTGCTATGCCTAGCCCTAAGCACACATCGTTGTTACTTCATTGTCGTTGTGCATGAAGCTGCTGCCTTTCTGTCACTCTGCTGTGACTTGCAACCGCCACTGGCTGCTTGGTTTAGCGTGAAGCGAGGGGCAATTCTCTTTGTTACGTTTCATAAGATTTAAACAGAAACACTGTTTGTGGAATAAGAATATGATGCAGGCCTATTTGTTGCTGCGTGAGGCTAGATAGGCCGGTGCCTGCTTTCAGTGCCAGTGTGTGGACAACTATTCAACTTGAACAATTAGTGCATTTTGGAAGAAAAAAATGCTTTTACTAAAGGCCAATATATGGTTTGACCTCACCAGCCTGGCACGTGTGGCTGATGTGGTTGATGCATGGTCTATACCATTTGAGCCATTGTGGGGTCGGTCTGCTGGTGTGGCCAGTGCACGATCTGTACTGACCCCTTGACAAGCATTTAGTTACTGGTTACATCTTGCACTGCTGTCTCACGTTTTCATTCCTTTATATAGGGCTTTTAGTAAACAAATGATTATTTATCCTAGATCCACTTTTACTTAGGTTTCGTATACTTCTGTGACCTTTCTAAATTCACCAATATAAGAGTTCTGTGACAAAACCAACCATGGTAACCATGGTAGTCGAACCATGGTTCATTTACCATGATATGACTATCATTATTAAACCGTGGTTCATTTACCATGGTACAACCATGATAGAACCATGGTTGGACTATTGTAGTTTGAATCGTGGTTCATGGTATTGGTAAACAAACTGTGGTTTGACTACCATGGTTGAAGTATGGTACGACCATATGACTACCGTGGTTGTGGTCCCAGCATTGTTCGTCCATGATGAAATAGACCAGTCACCAGATATCAAGAAATACATAGATAACATAGATATATTTATTATTAAATTACTTACACACCATTTGTGTTTATAATTAAGGCATGGTTAGTCTTGTTATCGCTAGACAGCACGCCAGCTAGAACGTGTTGGGCCAGTGGAGGTTAACTTAGCACAGATGGGACACCTCGTGGCACTCTTGGAGAAATGCACTGCATCGTAATAATAAACTGTGTACCATAATTCTGAATCTGGCCCTAATCCTAGAATTCAACCCTAGCCTAGGCCCTAAGACCTAAATCTAAACACTAACTGCAAAACTGACCCTAACCATAATATTAATTTTTTTTGTGATGAACTACTGTAGGAGAGTCCACCTCATTGTGGCAGGACATTAGAAGATAATTTAGACAGAACGTGGATACAAAGTAAAGAAGTTTAGACATTGGATTTTTGCTTAAACACACATGTACACACCTCACTAAATGTACCATAAGCTGATTGCTTGAATCAGTTTATGTGATAATGTAAGCATGCCACTTGCTGTTTAAAGTGATATCTATATGCTGTGCTTGTAGTTAGACAAAGATCATCATGAGTGCTGTCTTACTGTCTGTCAACGTTATCGTGGTTTTCTGCTTTACGGCATTTATTCACTTTCACTATGGAAACTGGCGGAAGCATCACATCTTAGTTACACTAACCACATTTGTATCGTGGTATTTTCCATTCATGATTGTGTTCGTCATGCCTATTGATGTTTCAAGTGTAAGTACTATTCTCTGTGGTGAAAAGTATTCATTAAATAATGTCAATAACAGTCAGATTTAAAATTAGGCTACGCTTGCAAAGAAATTTGCAGTTTTGGATCACCATTGTCATGTGATTTGCTACAAAATTTTTACACAAAACTTGTGCAGCTTTGGGGCCAATTTTGAATGTGTTTGTTGGTGTAGGATGGTTTCTTGCCAAAACAGGGTTTATTTGTACAATCTTGATAATCACACTTATAACCTAGACTGCATGTATATGCACTCACATCATTTAGAGTGCAAGTAATTTTTTTTGGACCAGTTTGCTACACGAGCAGTTGTAAGGTAGAGGACACTTGATACTGCCTCTTCATGAGTGAATCTCATTACAGAAGTGCTCAGGTATGGCATGCATTGTCAACAGATTTCAGTTTTACTTTCCATGCACGCGTTTACCCATGAATGCAATGAACCATGCCTGCTGTTGCCTTCCCAGCCACAGATGGTACTCATTTGCTGAATCTGGAGAGATGGAAGACTAAGTTAGCCTAGGCATTGTAACAATGAGTAAACAGTCTGCCCAGGACCATTGTGTGGCAGACTTTGCAGCTGTTACTGGTAGCTGTTCACACTGTCGCACCTCACTGGGCAAGACTAGTGGGTGTAAGCAGCTAGCCCACCACTGCTGCCCACAGCACGGGAGCGAGGCATTAAACCATAACCTCGAGTCACAAGCCATGATGCCAACCACTGCACCATTGAGCCAACTGTGAAAAAAATATATTTTTAAAAGAAAAGATACTCCCAATTTGCCGCATATATGCCTGCAAGAAACAGCATTTGCTCCAAAATTCTGCTATTGATGGAAAGGTGCTATCTTGCTCTTGCATATGTGCATTTTGATTGTTTGAATGCTTTTAGAAACTGTTTTATGCTATTGTCACATTATTATTCAAGTTAAAAAGTTGGAAATTTTTTTACAAGAATTACTCATTTATATAATGAATCAAAGGAAGTGTACATGAGTAGTAAAAATTAAAACAAGACCAGGCAGTTCTGTTTTGTTTGTTTTGAGAGTTGAGAACTGAATTAATGTATTAGATTCTGACATATTTTTATATATTTTATGATTATTGTTATATAGATTTAACTAATTGTAAGTTGTAGTTTTACAAATTATCATATACTACAAATTTGTGTCAGCAATGCTTGTGAAGCAGCTATTAATGCCTTATTTGTGTGGTATTGTAGACCATTTATAGACAGTGTGTTAGCGATCATCTAGACATCTCGACAGTTTTGCCAGTGACACCATATGACGTCACACCATTCGTGAATTCAGTAAATGCAACTGATGTTTCTCTGTCGACCTCTGTGTTCACTTTGAAGGTCTCTTTGTCGACAGAGGCAACAAATGCTTCTAAAGATGCATGCACAAAGCCACAAAGCTATGTTTCAGAGACTACGTTAGCTGGACTATGGCATGTCGTATACTGGACTTGTCAGGCTTTGACATGGTTAGTGGGACAAAGTTTCAGAGATTTTTATTAGTTGATGTTATTGTTATTGTTTTTAATGCACTATCTCTGTATTGTGCAGCAGCAGTGGCAGTGACAGAAACACTTTTTGTCGTAACTATAAAGACCATGATACATCTGCAGTTTTTTATTAGATGGGAGTCCTTATCCCCTCCACAGCGAGGGGGGATTCAATACGACCCTCGCCAAATTACTTTGGCCAGTTGTTGAAATGTCACACATTATATGCTTGATCTTTTCTCACATAATGTTATCGCTGATGCTGTGTGGCTCTGTGCAGGCTGATTCTGCCTATGATGCAGTCCTACGCGGCAGCAGGTGACTTCACTGTATGTGGAAAACTGAAGTCGGCACTGTTTGAAAATGCTGTTATTTATGGAAGCTATCTTCTTATTCTGCTCGTTTGCATTGTCTATGTTGCTGTCAAGCCAAACCTGCATTTTGGCATGTAAGATATAATGTTCACATACACACGTATACCGCTGAAACTTGATTTGCTGGTCGTATTGAGTTCTGATGTTGATCTTACAAAGGTATTTATTTAGAAGAGAAATAATGTTTTACATAGGTATGTTGAATTACCTAATGCATTGTCATGTACAGTTTTAAAAAATAACGCAATTAAACATTTAATACATTAAAGCAACCATCAAGCAGATACTGTTAATTTTTAACTGCTGTTGCTTGGTAATGTTTACTTAGAGCAATGCAAGTTAAATATTTTGGTCATAGGGTGTAAATATTGTACGTATACAGTTATACCTGGCGCAAGCCCGGTAGTAGGCCAGAGGCCTACTATGGGCTGCACCCATAGTAAATTCACCCGTGTGCACGTACTGAGTTGGCCGTTGCCGCTGCTGACTAGTCTGTATTTTTTGCCGGTCACACAAAATAGTGACGGAAGTACTGTCACACAACAGCGCTGTGATTGGTCAGGCTAAAAATCGATTCTTGCACGTAGGTTAATGTACTGTCACGATAGTCTAGCGTAATGAAATTTTTTTCTTATTCGAAGGCCTCTGAAGCTGAAATTTTTACACTCGTTCATCGTCGGTATTTGATGTCTTTAGCTGGTATCCATTTTGAAAATTAACCACGATTGACAGAGTAGAACTCACTTTGATTAATAGCATCATTTCCAATCACCAGAGGCCGCCTCTGTAAAACAGCCACTATCGCGATTCGCGATGCAGTAATATAATAATAATATCACAACAGTAATTAGTGCACTGCAGAATCGACAAGTAAGTAGTAGACAAATTGAATGTATTGTTCTATAAGTGACATTTGTAGTAATAATTTGGATAATGGGCACGAGTAGCTGTGTTATTTAAAAATTAATGTTTGCAAACATATAACGCAGATAGCTTGTGGCATAATTGATAAAACATTAGCGTATGGAGGCAAAGACTGTAGGTTCGAGTCCCAGCAAGGTCGTTTGTAAATTTTTTTCCTAATTTCTCTAATTATCTTACGTAAATCGTATGTAAATCTTTGTCTTATAATAATACTAGTCAAATTCTTCTTTTTTAATGTTAGAAAACTGAAATAAAAGTGTGGTTTCAGCGAAGAGCCGCTTCTAATGAGCTCCGCTCTCCGGGCTTGTGCCTGGAGTTTAGGTTTTCTAATGGGTTATTCTTTCTTCTTGCTTTTGCACTTCTCGTATCTGTAACCAGCATCCTTCCCCAGGTCTCACACACCTGGGATACTTATTGGGAGTGCACCAAGAATGCTGATACCATCTTCCCTAGAAGAAGACATGTACTCAGCTATACTGTGTGCCTAAGAACTTGATAAATATAAAAATAACAGCTTACTGCTTGATGTTTACTGTGTAGCATAGCCTGTCGTAATGATAGTGCAGTGTAAATGGCTGCAGAGAGCAGATGAAGGTGCTTGCAGTGACTGCTAGTAACACGTGGGGTCTGTCCCTGCTGGTCCTGCTACTGGGCTATGGACTCATTGATGTTCCACGTTCATGCTGGCACAGTGCTCGGCTGCGTAGTCGCCTTGCGCGGACGTACTTCAGCCTCGCCAAGATGAGTCTTGAGAAAGCTGAGGCTGAGGAGGTGCTGGAGGATGTCCTCGATGTGAGTTGGCAGCTAACACTAGCCAAAGTAATTGTGATAAAGGCCGCATCAAACCCCCCTCACTGCAAGGAGATGGGGACCCCTGTCTAATACTATGTTTCTTGGGTCACTGAGAGTCTTCAGTCCAGACAGGACCCCGATCTGTTCAGTGTTCAGCCATTGCCCAGTCTGCCCACATGATGGACTGGCAGGCACCAGGATCATCGATCTCAATAGTCCGTATCTCATGTATTCGATGTGGCCTTATAAGTTCCTCAGTGCGGGTTCACTGATGGTGAAATAAGCCGGGTGGGTGGCTGTCTGGGTTTGTGGCTTTTTTCTCCAAATGATATATCAGGACTGAGAAGGCCTAAGAACATCAAATTTGGCACAAAGGTGGCGTCTAGTATGAGGATGATGAGTGCACTTGCATCTTTGGAAAAAACTTTTTCTAATTGTGGCAGAATTTGCAAAATAAAATACCAAAAATATGTCAAAAACTGGCACCATGCGAGTGGATTCTCAACAACACACTACCTCAGACAGTGCAGAGCACTGAGGACCCTGTGATGATAGTCACCTTACTTGTGTTTTAATGTGGAGACATTATGTGTGCCTATTGTGCTATCTCATTTTAAGCAAGCAATGTATGTCTGCAAGAAAAGTTGTTTAGGTTTTTTCAAGAAAATATAGTTTTTCAGTTATTGTGGATAGAAAGGTGAAAGCATGGTAAAAGTAAAATTTGATTGGTTATGATGTGTTTTAGGATGTAAAGAAAACATCAGAGTTGATCAGTCACGGCCATGTTTATCGACAATACATTGATACTATTCTTCTTAAGGTCAGACTGATAACATGATGATGTGAATTATGCTAGCTTGCATGCAGCTTCAGAGATACAAATGGTGACAGGGATGTCATTTATCAATGAACTCTCTGGTCAGTGTTGTTGCCGCCATCTTGTTCGTCAGTTATTTACATTACGTGTAACCTGCATTCGTGCTTTACACGATCGCACACATACCCATGACCAGAGATTTGGTAAATGAAGTGATGTCTGTGCACCTTGTATATACATACATATGTACATGAAATCAGCTTTTGGTGCTGTCAAAGCATCGCAAAGGACAGATCTGCTTGCCATAGTCTGGGTGGAAGGTTATCTCACAGTCTGACTAGTCCAGAAACTGGTTTATGCCACACAGAATTTGTAGTGCGTTCACAGCAGCACGTTTAGCAGCTGATAGCCCTTCCTCGTTGAGCTACAGGATATGCAGCGCTGGGCCCACAGCTTGAAAATCAAGATAGGCAGTGTCTGAGGGGCTCTTCATACCTCCATGACTGGGATCCTTCCGGATTCGGTCTGCAGTTGGCATCATTGGCTTCCCAGGATCTCTCACACTCAAGGTACTCATAAGGAGGGCACCGAGAACGCTGATGCCATCCTCCCCGTTGACTTAACAACTGTTGTTTAAATGTCAATTGAAGTAGTGTGGAATAATCACTTAACTGTCAGTGGCTTGCAATCAGGTTTTATCTTGTTTCTTTTTTCTTGTGTTTATCAGTTTTATTTTTCTTTGTGATCTTGTGGTCAACCGTGACCATAGGGGCTAGCCATGAATGTTTTCCGTTTGTCTTTGTCTTCCATCATTATCATCGCTTCTTTGATGTCTTGACCACACCACATAAGGATGTCATCTATCCACTTCCATGCAGGTCGTCTTGGTTGTCTTCTGATTTCTACCATCCTCAACATCTTTTTCTTTAACAGTCAATCATTAGGCATTCTGCAGATGTGGCCAAACAGTTGGAAGTTTCTCTTTTGGATGATGTCTGTCACAGTCCACTTTCATTGTACCTGTCTTTTCACTTTGTCATTTGTTACATATTTTTGCCATTTTTGTTTGTTGTCTATTAATTTGTACATCTGATGTTTTGTGTTAGTGTCCAGAGTCCCTGCAGCAGTCTGCAGCCCACGATGATGACATGTCAAGACCGTCTGACATCGTCACTTGCCGTGCACTTGTACGTCTTCACCGGCGTGTCATTACGACGACGCAGCGACATAACTGTGCCACGCTGCAGTGGCGATGTCTGCTGGACCGTGCTCTTGACATGGAGGATGTCACGCTGTGCGACTTGTCACGGCATGTCTTCATTCCACGCATTGCTGCTAGCCGTGCCGTCATCTGGCGCTGGCTGAACAGTCCTACAATTGGTTAGTATGCCACAGCTTCCAGTTGTATATGGTGTTCAATATTAGCATCAACTTTTTAATCCTGTGTTAAAGGCCAACAGATTGAAATGTAGTACCATTTCAATGCTTATGCAACATACCCACGGCATCTTAGCTTTGAGGGAGAAATGCATTGGGCCTGAATAAAATAGGGCATCAGCACCTGAAAGGTTATAAGCCTAGCTGATGCCTCTCTGATTGAAAGCAAAAGAAGAACAAATGTTAATGCCAAGGTGACCACTTGACCTGTATTTATACATTTTATACCATGTAGTGTTGTTCTGCACTTTTAACAATATATCAGTGAGTTTATTGCCACATGCTTGCCTTTTTGTAGGCTAGGCATAATCAGTTTTCAGTCATCAGTTAGTGAACTAGGTGACGACTTGAAATTTGTCCAGTTGTCAAGGAGGTTTTGGTGTTCTGTGACTGTTTTGATATGTACAGTATGTACACTGTGATTCAGAAAAAAGTGGAAGTCTATATCTGACTCTAGTCTTAACCGATTTCTGCGATATTTTGATAATTTTTAGTTGTGAAGAAATTCTGCATTTAATTGTGGTAAAATTTGCCACATTACCCTAATTGTATGTGCATCACTGCATCTTAACTAATAAAATTGAAAAGTACACGTTTTATGTTGTTCACAAAACGTTGGAGTGTACATTTGACTGAAGCTCTCTCAAATCTTGACCAATTTCAACAAATTTTGCACAACCAAAGCTGATAATAAATTTTACAAATTAGGCACGCATTTACTAACTTATTATATTAACAGCTTTGTCATCGTTTGCTGATATTATTTGCTTTGAATCATGCCATTGTTGAGTGGAGGCATCATCTGTCGGCCTGTGTTGACGCTGACGGCAGACATTTTGAACATTGCTTATGATTGCTACTCTCAAAATGACAATGTCTTGATGACATGACTGTAAATATTGTCCTTGTCATTGATGTAAAAAGGTAACGGTAAAGGTCATACACTTGCTATAGTGCCCCTTAGTGAAGGAACCTCGCTACAGAGGCGCTTGTGTATGGCACACGTTGTTGAAGGATTTCACAGTTTTACTTGCACAACCGTGCATTTATCCACGAATGGAATGACCTATACCCGACTTTGCATTCCCTGCCGAAGCTGGACCTCATTTACCAACCTTGTAGGGATGGAAGGCTGAGTTGGTCTAGGCACCAGCACCATGTGTAAACAGTCCGCCCAGGACCACTACATAACAGGTATCGCAGGGTTGATGGAATTTGCGGGAGTGGACAAATCGGCACGGTCAAAACGGGGTGGGTGGAAAATGCAGGAGTGGACATATCGGCACGATGTGACAAGGGTGGACAATGCGGGAGTAGAAATATCGGCACCATGTGTCAGGGGTGGACAATGCAGGAGTGGACTTATCAGCACGGTATGGCAAGGGTGGACAATGCGGGAAGTAAGGTTAACGTAAAGTTTAAAATGTAATTGTACCGAA
>Ga0126335_1002236_pt1 | contig 11469 bp, 6 predicted proteins | sample OlaspJWI45metaG_FD_108409 | JGI IMG/M metagenome (GOLD analysis project Ga0126335, IMG submission 108409) | Marine gutless worms symbiont microbial communities from Oahu, Hawaii - Olavius sp. 1 OAHU.JWI-45 metaG | ecosystem: Host-associated > Annelida > Digestive system > Unclassified | place...
GACAAAGGTGATGCTGCTCATGCTGCCTCGGTAATCATTCAAGTCAAGTAGAATTTAACACAAGCAAGTCGACTCACGCAAGCTGCCTGTTGTGTCAGCAGTCGTCAGTCATCACTTGGCAATTGTGAATTCGTACTCTTTTTTATGGTGGCCTAAATATCTGTGGCTAATTCTAGGACCACTAGGTATCACAAGTTATAAACAAAGGAAAAACAGTTGGATCAAATCAGAAAATGAAACACTAAACAAAAGTTTTCAATTGGCGGCAGAAGTTAGAGAGGTTTGCAGAAGATACGATGTCATCCGGCAAACTGTTCCAGATCTTCGGGGAGGCAACCAGAAACTTTCTGTAGCCGACTGTGTGTGAATGAACAGAGGGCACTACCAGGTGGTCAGTGACAGCAGAGCGAAGTGTGCGCTTACTTCCTGTAATGTTGAATAACCGGCTAATAGTTGGTGTTTGATCTTGATAGCATGAATAACTCTGTACATATTTGTTGCAGCTGTGAACAGTTGTACAAAGTGACTTAGCATGGAAGATGAGGAGGGGTCGCAGCTGTGTGCAAGGTGTTCTACTCGATGTGTGGCGGACAGTAACAAAACTGTGACCTTCTGCACTGCTTGTGCAGTGGACGGATGTGCACCGCCTCTTGTCTCTGAATACAGAACTACTTGCGATGCCAACTCTTGCGATTCTGTGGAGGTGGCCCAGGGCATGTTATTAGCTGACAATAGTTATGTTGCTCCCACTCGTGGCATGCTGGATGATGCTCCACAAAGTGTTGATTCTCAGGCCACTAATACAGTTGTTGATGGCAACCAGCTGACTGACTGTCAGAGTGGGCCAAGCTCAATGGAAAGACTGCAGAAGCAGATGGAGATGCTGACACATGATGAGGACATTTCTGTTCATTGTATTGTCACTGCGGAAGATGATGGTACAATATGCTGTCAGTCTGAGGTAGATAAGATTGACTCTGAAGATATCACGACACATTCTTTTGACCCTGCTGCAGTGTTGAGATCACAGCATATCGATGATGAAAATGATGATGGCAATGTCTTAAGTGTACATCCTGCTACCAGGCACAAGACTCAGCAGCAGTTAGTTGGCAGTGATACTGCAACGTGCTTGGCTACTGCTACTGAATTAGCGCACCAGGTCAGTTGTATACAGCGCTTTTGTGTGCAACTGTAGTTTATTATGAAAAAAAAGCTTTGCAGTGGGGATCTTTCATCGCAGTTTTGGCACTGTGTCTTGTCATGACTCTGTACTAGATCAAAGTTGATCGGTGTAAACAACAATAAACGAGTGTGTTTTATTTCTTCCACTTGTCACCGTGCCATAATGCAACACGAGAACAGAATTATTACATTTAAAAAATTCCGCAAGTGACAAAAAGCACACAAGCATTACGTCATGTGGCACTGTCATTTCGCATTTTGGCATGTGAAAGTGCCCAATTGATACACTTTGATTATTGCATCAAAGTGCAACAGTTTGAAAACAGCAAAACCTGAGAAACTGCACTGTTGTCTGTCTAGTAATAGTACTTTTTGATAAATAGAGTTAAGGTTAAACAAGTATAGTGAATTTCCACTTCGATATCTTGTACATGCCTGTGTAAAAAATGGGACTTTTCTAAAGTGCGGAATAATTTGGCTTGATGTCATAATGTCATGTGATACCTGAATGATGGCTGACAGCAGCAGGTCGGTTGAAACTTGATCTCTGTCTGTCTAGTGAGAATACAAATGAAAGCTGTGTCTGCTGCTCGTACTAGCATGTGGTGAAATTAAGTTGGATGTGTGTAGTCACATTGCAAACATATTCATTGTGCCTGGTCATTTGTAATTTCTCTTTTGGATTTTCTATACAGGTGTAACAGTAGTGTTTTATAGCCAGTAATTGTTAAGCTGATTGTACAAGAGAACATACGATTGTGTGTTATGTGGAAAGCAGCGAAGACGCAAGTGCAGTGGGAAGGACCAGACTGACTGTTCTGCTGAGTCTGATGGCCTGCACTGTGACTGCTGCAGCGTTTTGACTCACAAGAAAACTCAGATAGACAGTGCCACTAGCATGTGAGTGGAGTGGATGCTTGTCATTGTACTCTAGTTCAAGGCTGAACATTGTGTTCTAATCAAAGATACACGCTCCGCAATGCATGTTAAATATAGAAACATGTATTGTGGTGTCACCTGGTGAGTCCAGTCCAGTCCGTTTGCAAATCAGATTTTTATGTTGTTGCCCACATAAAGCACACTGTCTTGTCATGTCAAAGTCCAAGTCACAGGACTCATCATATGACTGTCGTAGACTAACTTAACATGTACTTTCAGAGGTTCTGCATTGTGCATACCCTTGGGCCATAAGCCCGGGTTGACGTGCACAACTGAGGGGCACCTTTTTGCATGTTGATCTAAACATTGGGTATAATTTGTCGCAGAATAAATGCAGTACACTAGCAGTAGGAGCACAGTAGTGTAGGATGAAGCAAGCAAGCTGGGGCTAGGCTTTGACTTTGAATTTGAGTTAGTAAACTGTAGTGAATGAATGCAATGTAGTGGACTGATATATGTGTTGCAGAGTTGACAGTAAGTCGGCACTGACACTAGCTGGTTGGCTTGTCCAGTGTCTGTTGCTGCTGCTATTGCTGCTTCTGCTACTTGCTGTCGTATGCAGTGTGAAGCCTGCATGGTGTCGGCTAGGACTACTTGTTGACTGGAGGTTGAGACATATTGGTGGATCTCCGCCAGTCTAACTCAGTATCACAGTGTCTATCCCACCTGGAAATCCTGGAAATATCCTGGAACATAATTCCTGAAAATTTCTTACTACATGTAGTTGCGTGATATATAGTTCTGGGGATGTCTGTCTGTCTGTTTGTTGCTGGCTGAAAATCGTTTTTACTGTAACTTTAGTTCTAATGTTGGGATTGAGTTCAAACGATTCCAGCTTACCCATCTCCACTCACCTCACCTTTCTTTCCTTCCCTACCCCTCCCCTCCCCAGCACTTGCCCACCTCCTTCACCAACCCAACTTTGCCCTATCCTTCCAGCCTTTCCGTCCATTTGCTTTCCCTCTGCCACTACCATACCCCCATTTCCTCTCCTGTTTCCCTGCTATTCATTATCTTCTCTCCCTTCTACACCCATCCCTTACAGGCCTAAATTTTGGCCCTCGATCTATGACGATTACTCATTTGTTTGCTTGTCATGCGATGACTTTAGAAATCTTGACATAGAAAGTTCATGTTGAGGGTGAGGATAGGCTTCATCTTCATAACCAAATCCTTGCATTCGTACTTCAAGTCATGCGATGACTTTAGAAATCTTGACATAGAAAGTTCATGTTGAGGGTGAGGATAGGCTTCATCTTCATAACCAAATCCTTGCATTCGTACTTCAAGGTCATCAGGTGAATTTCAAGGTCATTACAGTAAAAAGCCAAAAACAGGTAGACCCATCTTGGTCTTGGTATAGCAATGACAGAAAAGTCATAATTGTGACAGAATTTGCGAACTTAAAACTAAAGCGATGACCACTGTTTGAAACTCATGTATATGCTCTATCAGAATATTCTACTGGTAGTCTGGTACATTGCTTGTTGAGTTGACAGCTGGCTGAAACAATGTAAGAAACATGCTGGAACTATGTTCAAATCTTTTCCTGTTATTAAAATCTGTTTGGTAACTTGTAAGACACTGACTTACTGCTTGTTCACATTGTTGTCAAGAATGTTGCAGTTTAAAAGTGAAACGAGTCACATTAAATAGTTAATTGATTACTTACTTCGCATTACCAGTTTGGCAGGTCACTTTTATTTACTTGATGTAAACATAGACAGCATGTTATACAGAGTGTCATAAGCAATAAACATTCAGAGCTCTGTTCATGGGCATTATTATCCATAGTAAATGGCAATAAAGCCACTTGGCAATAATGATGATATGTGCGGGCTGCATGCTTAATCTTTCATAGCTTTAGATGAAACTGAGTGAAGTTATGCTACAGACAGTCGACGGACTGCAGAAGCTTTTCAGAATCTGAGATGGACAAAACTCTCCCTCTCCTCCATTTTCAATTTTTGTTCCTGTGACCTTGAACTTGAACCCATGACTTTAATATTCAAAACATGACCTACATATTATGAAGATGAATATGCATAAGTGGCCAATTAAGTCATTATGATCCAGACCAGAGTGCATCTGCGCACTGGAAAGTGGGGGTCCCATCATCCCTGCCCTCATTTCCACTTCCTGTCCCCTCCCTTGGAAATAGTTTTCCCTTTTTCTTTGAAGTAGGGCTCCTTTAATCCAGCTAGGTGGTTTGGAAAGTGGTGTAAGATCCCCCAGCTGAAAACACATTTGCATTTTTATGCTCGAAACACATCTGCTGGCAGTAATGTTGCTGTTTATTGATGTAATCTCTGTACTGAATGTCCAGAAGTAGAGGGTACACATCATGTAAACGTGCTTACTTACACCCTGCTGGTAGGCGCGGCAGCTTGTGTCACTGCCTATGGCAGCAAAATTATTAAAGGCGCCTCTGTGCCTATACCTAGACTTTGTTATCCCGTCTGCAGAAATCCCATGTCCGCGTTTGCAGATATAGTAAACATATAGCGTATATATAGGCCTAATACATATGCGTATATAGCGTCTGTGTTGTAGCTATCAGAGTGCAGTGATCATGTCGGAGTCGTCCGCGATGTTGTAACGGTACACAGACAATGGATGCAGGTATTCCCCGAATGTCAGTGTCGACTGCTGGTCTTCGTCCTTGTTGTGGATAGTGGTGGCGTAACGGTGTCGTGACATCATTGTTAATATGGACTCGTAGGACTCGACGCTGTGGATAGAGTCCCGGGCACCGTGCTGCAGATGTAGCGATGTGTAGCCTGATAGTCTGTTGCCCTAAGATGCAAATTACCGGTATTAAGTAAGTGCGTAAGTAGTTGATCATAGGCCTAACTCGCGTCAAATGTTGGCTATAGTTTACAAAGCTTTGCACGCACACACTTCAATACATTATGCACCATCAACAAAAGTGCAACATCAAAGACAGCAGAAGTCACGTGACCCCACCCTCGACCCTTTATGACCTAATTTTGCATATTGTCTGTTAGGGCCCCTAGCCCTCTACCCTGTCTGTCAAAAAAGATACCGTACTCGTGTCAATAACTTCGCCAAATATTAATCGATTATCAAAATTCTTTCACTGCTGGACTCAACACAAAATTTTCTACAAGGTGATCACTACGTAGCCTATCACATCACACCTTAAAGACATTGCTGCACTACCTTGTGAAGCCGTAATGTTTCAGTTATTGGCAAGTTCTGGAGCAAACATACTGTTAAAGCGTAATGTTAATGGAGTGAGTTAGGCCCCTAAAGTTCACAAAGTCTGACTGATGCGAGAGTCAGAGCCAATATTCGTAGTGTCCATCTCTGGCTCGAACACAGGCGCAGAGACGGCAATCAGACGGCACTTCAGATCGTCCAGATCCTTGACCTTTGACTGCTAAACTCTGTGCTGCATAATGCCCAGACCTTGTAGTTGACCGGGTTAAGGGCTGGGCTATTCGGTGAAACTAAAATATAAAGTAAGTAAATCCACATAAATTTCTTTTCAAAACAACGTTTCTTCGGTACTGTATTTTTGAATTTGTGCGATTTTTGAAACATTACGGTTTCACAATGTAGTGCAGCAATGTCTTTAAGGTGTGGTGGGATATGTAGCCTACGATCATTTTGTAGCAAATTTTGTGCTGAGTCTAGCAGTAAAAGAATTTTGAAAATCGAGTAATATTTCGCGAAGTTATTGGCATCAGTAGGGTATCTTGTTTTTTGACTCACAGTGTATATAGACACAAAATTTGAAGTCTCTAGCTTCAGCCGTACCGCAGATACGAAAGAGTCCCAACAGTTCACAAGTAGCCTAGTCCTATGTCACCGGGGAGGGGGTACCGTTCGGGGAGAGGGGTGTTTGTGGGTCCGGCAGAGGCATCAAAAATAAGAAAAGTGACCGCAACCTGTCAACCCTGAAGTGTTATCACAGAACCACAGACATCACAACCGGATTACATAATTACCTCCTTCGCCTATATAGCCGAGCAGAGGTATAAAGAGCGCATTTATAGCTTGCAGCATAAGTGGAAGAATACTTGTCTTTAGTCTGTTGATTGGGCCACATCGAGTGTAAATGTGTATCGTGCGGGCGGGGGTGCGGTCTCTTGCGACGATCCCTGTCTGTCTGTCACGCGGCTGCGCTGTGCGATTTTGCAAAAACGGCTGAACGGAGCGACCTGCTGTTCGGGGTATGGAGACTCTTGCTGACGTAGGCCTATTAGCTAGACATCCCGATCTTCCAACAGCGAGGGGCCGATCAGTAGGGGGAGGAATTTTGCCCCCTTGTAAAGTATAGGAACACAGCTGCTATAGGATTCAATGCGGCCATGCCGAATTACTTTGGTCTCATTGTTAGATGTTACCCTGCTAATTGATTTTAGGCTACATCAAGGCCGTATAGGCCTAATTAGACTTATACATTTCTACGTTGTTAAAGTTGAAGTTTCAAGTTATTTTTAACCAGTAAGTAGGCCTAATTAAGTGTAAGTTGTTTATTTCACTAATTTTTTTAAACGTCTTTGAATTTTTCTTCAAAAAATCGTGAAATTAACGAAAATTTCAAAATTAAAAATTCATCAGGCATCTTTACCTGCAGCTGTCCTTGCAGTTTCTCGTAAGTAGCGCTGTCGTAATTCAGGTCAAGCGACTCCATGGAAGCGACGATTTCTGGCGCTGACTTCCAGTCTATCTGCTGTAGACCGTCAAGCTTCGTCTCATCTGGTGATCTGGAGCGGAACGACGCGAACTTGGACTGTTGGAGTGTGCTGAACTCTTGATGACGAGATGACGCCGGTAGCGGCAGAGTGCTAGAACGCACAAATGGCGACCGCTCTCTATAATCGTCTGCGTCAGCAGCTTTACCACCGTCAAAGCTAGACGTGATGTTAGTGTTGACGTCACGGGCACTTTGTATGACTTCGTTGTCAGCGTCATTTCCGACCTAGCAACATTCAAACAACAAAAAATACTAAATAGATTGGCATTCACAGTTTTATTCGATTATTCGTACAAAACAAGCTGAAAACGCGCAACCTCAAGAAACATAAACAAAGTGCTTATAATTAAGCTGTGGCCGAGGGGAGGACAAACTTTAACCTTGACATTGAATTTTTTAGTTGAACATGACCTATCACAGGCAGCGCAGTAGCGCTGCACTGTTGTAGTGGCCATTCAAAAATCAATACCGGTAGGAAAATTTCGACCCTCCCCCTGTAGAATCGCAACCCCTCAAAATTTCATTCTGAAATTTGGCACACGTGATTACATCGGGAACATGAGCCCACGTGCAAATGTTGGGGCCAGATCGGTTGGGCGGGGGGTTCTCCCCAAATACGTGAAATATAATACTTTTGTGACTTTTGAATGTTCTTATTTTTCTCAATCATCTCCATGTCAAACCGCGGCACTGGCACACATGCTTAATGGCTCAAACGACGTGTTTCCGCTCAAGGAGGTGCCTCTTTGGGGTTAGAATGAAGGGTGATGCCATTGGGAAAAAATATGCCCCAAATGGGCGTGAATAGGCAATTTCAAGCCTAAACGCCAAAATTTAAAAATCGCAATATCTCAGTCGAATTAAAGCCGACGTGACATCATTTTGTGCACACATAGAGGGCTAGGGGCCCTAACGGAAAATATGCAAATTTGGTCAAATTGGTCAATGGGTGTGGTCACGTGACCTACTTTTGAATTTTGGGACCCTTTCCGCTTTATATCTCCGGAACGGCTAAAGCTAGAGACTTCAAATTTTGTGTACTAATGCGAGCATGTAGATAAATGTGGTAGAAAAACTGCTAATATTAATGTACAAAACTGTCGTTTTATAAAACATGTGACTATGTAATGGCCACTGCTAAATGACACATCTATAACAGCAAAAATTAACTTCATCACCTCATGGGCCATGGACATAATAAGAGCTGTGGCTAGTGAGGTGATGAAATAATTTTTGCTGTTTTAGATGTGTCATTTAGCAGTGGCCATTACAGTTATTATAAACCGACAGTTTTTGTACATTAATGTATTCTAAAGATGCACTTCCGTGCAAATACGCAATTGCTAAGTCAGGCCACTGTCAGGGAATTCAAGCATAGCCTGAATTGAATAGGCCTAACGTAAATAGCTTCTAAGGTCAAATGTCACCAATATCAATCAACTTCTAGCGTTCCATGTCAAGAGTAAAGAAAGTACCATATCTGTCTCGCGTATGACGCTTATGTCGTAAGTTGCGTTGTGTGGTAATCGGTCGTTGTCATGACGACCACGGTCGCTGCGTCTGCCGCCAGTGCCGCTCCCGCTTCTCGACCTCTGTACAGCACCGAGTGTGTGCTGTCTAGCTGCTGGTTGCATGGTCCGGCGTCGCCGTAACGCGCCCGTCAACGTTCTCTGCCGTGATGTCCCCGTACATTTCTTGTAAGTGCCGGCACGATCGCTAGACGACACCACAGCCGGCTGGTAGCTGAACGGCGGCGGTTTACAGTGTATGTTTGCGTCGACTGGCCGCATATACCGCCCAAGGTCCAAGTCATCGGCGTCATCGTCTGCCAGTGACGTCTCTGCGATCTGCGACGAATTAGGTCTAGTCTCCTTTCTGCAATGACCAAAATGCTATGCATCACCTGCCTGCCGCAGGAAGTGCCCAAAGTGGAGAAACTGTACTTCCGGTCACAAAGCTTATGGCGGATTCTAAATGACAAACCTTGGTTTCCTATTTACGCTGGCCTAGAGACCGTCTGCGTGCGTGTACTGAACTCTTGCTGTGCAACACGTGGCAAGATTTAGGGCCGATTGCACCATCGCGGTTCAGCGTTGAACTCAATAAAGTAGGCCGCGTGAACTGGTTTACAGCAATTGCGCGTTGCACCATTTGTAAATATACTCGTTCTTGAGCGATCAAGCGCTGAATTTTGCTTTCAGCCAATAGGAGTTCGTGAAATTAGGTGACCTACATAGGTCACGGGTTAAACTCAAGTTCAGTAGAACTCGTTCATAAATTCGTGGTGCAACCCAAATTCGTTGAACTCGAAACAGAACTCGTTCTAGCAGTTGAACGAGTTCTGTTGATCCCAAGTTTAAACTTTAATGGCGCAGTCGGCCCTTAGAGGTCAAAAGAACAAAAGTCAAGACGAAATGTCATAAGTCGATCACAGGTTGGGCGGTTCGGGCCTGTGTTCACTATCATGGTGTGAACTGAGTTTTAATCGTAGCGCTAAAATTATAGGAAAAGGCAAATTCTAGCCTAGAGAATATTACTGCAAAGACGAGTAAGCCTAGATGACCTTGAAAACGCGAAGCAGCAGAGATGACTCAGACGGGACGTCATTGTCGACGGCTGAGACTCGAGATAAAGTCACTCGGCCAACTCGAATCTCTGCCTCATGCACCTCGGCAAGTGTGGTGTTTGTCTGTTGAATTACATGCACATGTACACACAAACACTGACATTAAGATCGCTTTTAATCAAAGGCTTGCCACCCGCGGTTTGGCTTTTTATGCTACCGTGACCTTGACCTTGACCCAATGACTTTTATTTACAAATGTGACGTGTACTTTTTAAAGATGTACCCGCAAATAAACTCTCAATGTCAGAGATGTTTAGTCATCATGTGACAAACAGACAGGCAAATTGATTGCACAGAGATGCGACGAAACCATGACGACACCACCACTCAGGTGGCATACAGTATACATACGTGTGTGGTATCGCAAAGTGGCGAGCAACACTGCATCTCGCTGCAGCATGTCGACGTACATGTACGTACACAGAGTACCGTATCAGTGCATCCAGGAACCGTTTTCTTGACAAGTTCTAGCCCAATACATTACCACAAAACACCTCTAACCGTAGTCATTCGAGATTGCAGTTTGCAAGTTCACGTCCCGCCCGCGGCTACCATTTCCGGCACCCTGGTTAACAGACAGACAGATACGCAGACTCCGTTTAAACGGCGTATATGATTAGGTTAGCCGTGAGCTGAGCTTAAAATGGACTAAAAGTAGAACAGTCGAGCGTTACCTTCCATGCTGTGTTCAATTGCCAAATGAGTACAAGCGACAGATAACGCGTGTAAAACGTTCACTTAAGCACTCAATCAAATCTCGCTGAGCGTCAGTTTCACGTCTGTACATCCACGTCTAGTTTGTAAACATACCCGAAACAGTTTTGGGTATGTTTTTCAAAGCGAATGAAAGTGACTCAACAGTCTTGGGATTTTACCTTTAATGACATGTACGAGTAGGCCTAGTCGCAGTTTATGTGGCTGTTATATAACTTATACTGCAATAATTCATTTGTGACAGCTTTTCCTGTTGTGCACGTACACTAAGTGCCTTGTGCAGCGCTTTATACGCCATAACTCTTGTCAAAACAGGTTGTACGTGTTTGCTCAACTGTGAACTGGGAAACCTGCACCGTATAGGTCCGTACTACTGAGTGTATTCATGAGTTCGCTATCTCAAGGAACAATAATTGTCGGTAGGCAACTCGGCTGGCGACCTGCCGAATTTCATACGTAGACATTATGGTAGCGTCGTCTATGCAGTGCCGGCCAGTGAGGTTTTCTGCAATTCAGTGAATTCCAGCAGCAAAATGCGAACAAATATTCGTAGGTCTACATGCATTAATAGACATATCAGCACAGAAAGACAGAATAGGGTTTAGCATGCTTAGCAGTGCGCCAGACTCCAGCTAATATCTGTTTTAGAATTCAGCGACTGCGTTAGGCCTATCGAAAGAGAGATTTCGCTAAACAACATCGGTCATAAGAGTAAAGTGACCGTGCTAAAGAGACCGAGACTTCGAGACCGCTAGAACACAATTGTGTTAATAGCCCCATTTCCAGTCTAAGAGTCGAGCTGCCAAATGACGAATGCAACCTTGAAATTAAAATCCAAATCAAATCAAATATGGCTTTAATGATGGTTGACAGACCGCAACCAATTACAACATGGTACATGATGGTAGTAGTGGTAAAATAAGACTATACATGTAAAATAGCAATGTTAATGCATAAAATAAACACGAAAAGAACATAAAGTCAGTAAACGTCTTTAAAAATCATCCTAGTAATAAAATCACAATCAGTAATGGAGGAGTGCCTTGTGGTGAGTTTGAAATTATGCGGTCTGGGACTAAGGTCATATTTTCTGTTAATGGCGCTGGGAAGTATGGAATGCAAGACGTTGTTTGTTGTACTTAATATTAGTAAAAAGTTTGTCATCGGCCTCGTCCACTAGTTCTTGGACAGTTTTGTGGTGCTGTTCACATAGGCCAGAACGGATGCCACGGCGAATGACAGCTTGCAGTCGGTTTCGGTCGTCGGCCGTCGCGAAGCC
>Ga0126335_1002237_pt1 | contig 11469 bp, 9 predicted proteins | sample OlaspJWI45metaG_FD_108409 | JGI IMG/M metagenome (GOLD analysis project Ga0126335, IMG submission 108409) | Marine gutless worms symbiont microbial communities from Oahu, Hawaii - Olavius sp. 1 OAHU.JWI-45 metaG | ecosystem: Host-associated > Annelida > Digestive system > Unclassified | place...
GTATAATTATTAATTAAAGATACTGACGCAAAACAAAGATTTAGATGCGATAGAGACGTGTTGTGCATATATTTTAAAGTTACAAGACTTCTGAACTAATGTTGGCATTAAACTTCAATCAACTGTGTTTATTTTAATGTTTATTTTACTGTTTACGGAAAACACCTGTTAGACATGTAATTTTTTGTAATGACCACCGTACTCAAGAATATTTTCTTTATCGCTTTAATCGCTTTAAACTGATTACTTACACTTCCGCGACAACGAAAACTACACTTTCGTCACATTTCATAGGAAATTTCGTGTGCCAAGATTTCTTACAGTTGAAAAGTACATACTACGAAGCGCCAGCAACGGCCAACTCAATACGCGCACACGGGTGATTTTACTATGGGCTACGCCCGTAGGCCTGCGGCCTAACCGGGCTTCGCCCGGTATAATTATGTATTAATGAAAAGATAATATTATTTAACCAATCGCATAATAACAGAATATAAAAACTGGACCTTTTATTATCAGCTCAGATTAGACAGAAAACCCACATTTGACTATATATTAGTAAGGTATATAGTATAACTCTCTGTTGTGTCATTGCCGAAATATAGCACCGGAAAAACAGCCGGCCCCAAGATGGCGCCGCTGCCAGCCTCCGGCAAGCCATGACCCTGGAACCCTCACGGACCAATCGCAGATCGTTTGACAACAATTATTATTTTTCAATATTGCTGTACCTGAACAGAAAATATCGATATCGCTTTTTGTAGAAAATCGTAATTCGGTATGGAAAACCTGCGTCCAAAATACCGTATTAAAAGCGTTGTTGTTGAGTATGTGAATCTATGTTCGCGGCCATCTTGGGACTGACTGTTTTTTGCATAAGAGTAGTTGGCCCGGCCGCTGTGTGACTGATACTGACCGTTGTCGAAGGTCGAATGGAGGGTAGATTTGTTTGAGATTTCTGATGAAATTATGGCGTTTTCGTTTGATGACTGGCTGCCAACATACGAAGAACTCGATGTTCAAGAAGTTGGGCTGACTGCAGCACCGCTTAGGGCTGGTTCACATCATTTCGGCAAATACTGCGACAACCAGTGCAAAGTCAGTGCTCAAGTACTCATGAGTGGCCACCGGTAAAATGAGGATGCGGATGTTGTGACGGGAAAATGTGGATGTTGATGCGTATACCTTTACCATGACCTTAATCTTAACCCCAACTGACTAACCCTTTCTGCAGCCCCTCACGTCCGCATTTTACCAGTGCCTTCTATAACCTAACCCCACTAGGTTTGAACATCCGTACATCCGCATCTCCTGACGTTCACATGTTGCCAGTGCCTTCCATTATGCCGGTGACATGTTCTATTTGATGTTGTACAAGAAAATTGCATCAAAAATTTGATGTAAGTTTCTTGCACGTCTGTCACCAGCATTAAGCCACCTTACAGGCATTGCCTGTAAGTGCAATGATGGACCATGATGGCTGTTGAACATAAAACAAACTAGTGATAGTTACAGAAAAATTACATTGATTAGTAACGGTTTGCACTAGGTCTGGTGCTGGAAACTGCCATTTTTGCGACTTACAAACGATAGCAAATGATGTTAGAAAGGCAGAAAAGACTTAATTTTCTACCGGAAATGCAATCCAAAGTTACAACTAACTGTGACAACTCTAGTGGGACTGAGTATAAAACATGGGGTTTTGGGTCGGTACATTTAAAAAAAAACAATGAAAATGCACAGAAATTCGTTGACAAAGCTTTATAAGCAGCATATGTAATGGTGGCACCACCTAGCGAATTAATTATAACTATTTTTAGCGAAAAATTTTGAATCAGGCAGTACTGAAGAATGAGGAAAATTTCGAGGGAAAAATGCACAGAAATGCATCCATAAACTGAAGAAGCAGCAAACAGAATGATGTCGCCACCTAGCGAATTTATATGAATCATTTTTATCGAAAAGTTTTGATGGAGACAACGTTACAGAAGGCCGAAAATTTCGATGAAAAACGCACCAAAATTCGTTTATTAACTGTGTGAGCAGCAAATAGAATTATGAAAAAATATCTGAATATTAAAGCTGCATACAGTGTTAGTGACCCATACAGAATGGCTGTAGAGAATCATTTGTCACACTAAGTAGAGTACAGTAATCAACAGTAACAGACTGCATTTCCGGTAGAAAATTAAGCCTTTCTGCCTTCTAACATCATTTGCTATCGTTTAAAAGTCACGAAATAAAATCTACATTAAAACACCACAAAGAAAATGTGAACACTTAACGGTATATGAGCACGTGTGACACATACAGGTCTAGATAATGCGCTCGCCAAATGCCCACACACAAAAGTTCTGCATGCCTCGTGAGTGCCAGCTAGGCACATGATCATGTAGGTCACAGGCTGTGTTCTGAAATGTGTGAATCAGATCTGAGGTAGGCATGGTTAATATAAAAGCAGCTAATATACAAAACCTTTCTAAATTTTATCATAGGCCGAACCATACGTTTTGGCTAATTAGAAGTCAGTTTTTTGCTACTGCTACAAAGTTGCTCTCACTATTTGGTTCATATCTTGTCAGATTAATCAGACTCGATAGAGAACACACCTAATAGCTGAACTGACGTCATACAGTTTATATGTAAACAGTCTCATGATCGATGCATAAATGTTTGAGAAATAATATTTTGATGTTACAAGTAACTGAAAAAGTGTGTCTCTGCTTACAACAGAATATAGTATGGCAGTACAGGTACATCAGCACTTAATAAGATGTACACAACAGCATTAATATACTCAGCATGTGTCGAACTTACTGCAAACATGAACTTCCAACATGCCAAATTAGAACTCAGTGTAGATTCAGAATTTCTGCTTTCTGGTGGATTATTTCTTCATATTTATGTATTTAAAGATATTTACTGTCGTTTATAAGTCGTAAAAATGGCAATTATCAGCACTGGACCTATTGCAAACCATTGCCCATTGATTACGTAGGTAAATTACATGCTATAGAAATGTGGAATATAGCTTTTGAAGTTTGTAAGTTTCTGAGATCAAACTTAGTAGCAGGTAATGTTTGTGAGCTTTGTCATGTTTGAATTTTACGTGTGCATATTTGCTGATTGCTATAGTAATATGTTGGCACTGATGTGCATAACTGTAGTCTTTGCCAGCTTCAGACTTTTAGATCTGTTATTAGGCTGCATTGAATGCACAAGATGCAGACTATTGTTACCGATGTGCGCAGTGTCTGTCTGTCCGTCAGTCTGTCTGTTATGTGACAGGATCATTTCGTGCAGTCTTTGCCAAATGACTGGCCACTTGTTTTCTGTGTTATAGCAATAGTTTGTCTGCATTTAGGAAGCCAATTTGTTCTTGCAGGAGTTTATGCTGTGCTATGCTGAAGAGAAAGATCCACGCAAATGTGTTAATGAAGGAAAAGAGGTTACTCGATGTGGCATTGAGTTCTACCAAAACGTGAGAGAACACTGTGCTGAGGAGTTCACCAAGTACTGGAAATGCCTCGACTATGGATCGTGGGACATGCACCTCAGATTGTAAACAGCTTTTTACTCTTTATGCGGATATTACAAACTGTGGTTAATAATATGCAGGGTTGGATGAGGTGAATCATGGCGATTTTAACCAGTGATTTTTATTGTGATTATAATCAGGTGATTCTTGTCAAAAATTCACAATGGCTTCCTTATTTCTTAGTACCTTAAATGCAAAAATATAAAGCATAATGATTGTGAACAAGGAGTTAAAGATTGTTTTTAATATGTGTAACAAGATTCAGCAATTAGTTGCCTTGACTACCAGTATCATTGTAATCCTGAAAGTGCACTTATGCACAAAGTTATACACACCAAAAGGAATGCAGTGATGTTAAAATTTATCATTAGCTGACTATACTTTCACAGTCAGTACAAACAGGCTTAATACAAGTTTTGATGATTTGTCAGTGCAGTTTTGAGTAAAACAGTTGATATAGCCAAAAGACATGTCTGCACGGCACCAGCTGATGATGAAACTGATGTTAGCATTTGCAAGATGGAAGCTTGCCACCATTTTGTTCGAGTTACTGAAGTCTCCAGGACAGAGTCAAAATGGAAGTCAAGAAGTAGCTTTGAATAACCCTGGAATTTGATAAAGAACAATATGCATGTATTTAGTGTTCACACATTTGCCTTCTTTACTGGTCAGTCAATTGCCTCATACTCTGATGTGAATATAGTAAAAAATCTTTGGTAGGTAAAAAATCAATTTAAATTAAAAAAATGTGATTTAAATAGTTTTTTAAAATCATGATTTTGCCAACCCTGATAATATGACATGGTAACATGCAAGACTGCTAGTTAAGTGGTGAAAGCAGTAAACTCATGCACCATGAAGTAGTTATTTTTATAGATTGTATCCACATTACAGTTTTCAGTGTAGCTACTTTGTACAGATAGATATAGAGAGTGGGCCAAAAAATGTTGCTGCACTACATTGTGAAGTTTGACATCCGAATGTTTTCATCATTACGGAAGTAACACTTAATATTGCATCATATGTTTGACAAAAAATGAAATTTTTCACATCCTACGGCTGAATAAATGTAGATACTGTTATACTAGTTGCTCAAACTGTCCAACATTTGCCTGTACACATGCTTAAAGATGCTACTGCCATGCATCAATGTACCATAAATGATGCTATCGTCAACATCACACCAAACATGCAGTAGCTATGGTTTGAGCTTATTAATGTTATACAACCACGACTGATGAACTTGCTGCTGGATGATCTTGATGAAGTTATAGTAAATCAGATTGAGGTCAGAGCTGTTTGCTGGCCACAGATTTAATAAAGTAAAATAAGGCAATCACTGCTTGAAAAGTCGTACACTGTCGTATGCTCGGTGTGCAAGGGGGTGCAGTCAATATCTAGGCCTATTTCAATATAAAATATCTACTGTTTCAAAGGATATTTAACAGAACTAATAAAAGAAATAATAAGTGAATAAACAATGAGTAATGAAGCTACCGGTTGATTAATTATATTTTATGCATTGTTGCATTTTGTTTGCACATTCTTACATATTTGCAGCCATTTTGAATTTCTAAATAACTTCATAAGGTAGCGCAGCAACATATTTCAGTTATGTCACTGTTGTTGCAAATTTCTTATTTTTCCAGCGGTGAAAGAATTTTAAACATCGGTTAAGATTTGACAAAGTTGGAAGCAGAAAAGAAGGGTTTTCACTTTTTTGGCCCACTCTGTATACAATTGTGAAATGTATACAATTGAGAAATGATAATTTTTGACTGTGTGATGTCATTGTGTTGCCGTGTTCTAATAATGGTGATTTTTGTTTCACGATTACAGTTGCCGTAAACCTCAGTATGCATTTGACAAGTGTATGCTGGAAAAACTTGGACAAGAAAGACCTTATGTCGGCTACTTCTCAAAGATTCGAGTTCATCATACGAACCGACCAAAGCCTGAAGTAAACATTGAGTGGCCGGAGCCATTTCACCATCATCCAACCTGGGATCCAAAGGATCCTGTGCCAGAGGTTACGAAAAGGCGTCCATCAGACTTTTTTTGAAATCAGTCATGCATTGTTGCACATCATTGAACTGTGTAGATTATTCTGGACAAGGGAAATTGATGATAATTGTTGGAAAATAAATAGTTTTCCTTGGTGTAAAACTGCAAGTCTGTAGTTTGCAGTTTCTTGTTTCATTTTTATTATCATGTAGCATTATGTTTGTGGCTGCATATCTATTCATCAGATTAAACTGATTTATCTTGCATTCTAGCATAAGGTAAGTCCTTGTTTTAGTCTTTAACACCTTTTTTACATTTCTCCTAAGCTACCGGTACTTTATATATATGAGGTATAACAGTTAACAATAAGTAGTAAAATATTACAGTTGTGATGCAGAGAAAATTTTTGTAATCAGAACTAGCACATCGCAGAGTTTAGAAATGCAAACTACTGACTCATAGTTAAAATTATTTGCAATTAAAAATTGTTTATTAGCATTAGCCGTTTAATAGTGTTAGATGTTTCGAAAATTATCAGCCCTAATTGTATTACAGTAGACTGATGTTAGCCTTGTCCTGGAAGGCTCTTGTGTGGGTGATTTAGTCAGCCAGTGCATAATGGTGACTGTGGATGGTGTTTTCATCTTGAGGATATTGAAGAATACACATGGGTGTTAGGTTTATTAGACAACCTATGAACATACCAGAGTTACTTTGTGATTTTCAAGTTTGCATTTTCAGCTGCATGATGTACAGAAAAACAATGCAGGCAACTTGTGATTTGACTGTGTTACAGTGTTAGGAAATAGAAACGTGCAAGAATTACATTTTCTTTTATCGTTTGGTATTGACACTTAGCTAGATGTTAGCTAGACACATGCTCGATGCAAGAAGCTTAACTGTCTTTCGAAAATAGAATAATGAACCACATTGTTTTGGAATTTTGTGCATATGAATTACAATAAAAAGTTGCCTCGTTTAGTGTTGTATCAATGTTTTGTTAGTATTCTGTTGGGGCCGAATAGCAGGCTGAATAGTGTATTCGTATTCAGCCGAATCATACTGCTAAAAGTAGACCAAATACGAATTAATGTGAGACTGTGAGCTCATTTCTGACATAGGCCATTGATATAGACTATAGCCTATGGAGTCTGAAACCAAAAACTATTTGGGCACATTGTGAGTACAAAACTGACTGCCTTTTCACTTTACTTTGAATTAGTTTTTAACAAGTTTAATGACATTGTGACTACTACATATGTATTTTAGACTCGTGCTAATGAATTGATGATGCTGAACGTGAATAAATATCTAGTATAACAATGTTAACATTAATAATGATGAATGACAATGACATTCCTTCGAAGTTCAAAGCAACTATTCGCATTCTATTTGTATTCGGCCGAATAGTCAAGCCCCCTATTCGGTATATCCCTAGTCTCATTGTTACTTTGAAATATGCACATTTTGTGTGTGCATCCTTTAAACTTTATAAGTTGTAATGTTGAATAAACTTGGGCATTTATATGATCTTTAAATGTCACTGTTATTAAATGGCAGTTGGAATGGAACTCATTAGTATGGTGAATAATTACTGTAATAATGTTCTAATATTGTATTAGTTCTGAAGTAGATTTATAAGATATGTTGGTGTTGAAAGTTAAGTTTTTCTGTACTCAACATGATTTTTGGGTAGTATGAATGAAGCATCACTACTTGCACAACACAAAGTAATGATGACATAAGTTGACGTCATCAATATGCTTGAGCTACCGTAGAGTTCCTGGAAAGAAAAACGCCAGAGCTCATTTTGCCGCTACTGTGCCCTCCAAATTCGCCAAATTTGAATCTGGTTGACTACAGCATGTGGAGCATATTGCAAGTGAAGGTGTGCAAAACATGCATCACTGATCTCGACAACCTTGAACATCGCATCAGAACCGAGTGGGCCAAGGCTGCATCACGTCATCATTGCTGCAGCTGTACGTCGGTGGCGTCGCCGTCTTTCACTTTCAGCTTGTGTCAGGGCAGGCGGTGGTCATTTCGAGCACCCGTTGTTGATTTTCCGCAAATTTGCAAAGGGTAATTTGCGGGATATTTCTGCTTAATTTTATGCAGAATTAGGAGTAAATTGCAGAATGCACCAATCCGAAAACTGAACACCATTTGTGTTGCTTATTATTCTTTTTTACCTTTCAGTCTATTGTATGCATTTGTATGCCTAGATAGAGAATTGGCCTAAACGTGCGATATTACTCAACCGAGTTGGCACTTATACGGAAGAAGATAAACTTGGGCATTTATATGATCTTTAAAGTCACTGTTATTAAATGGCAGTTGGAATGGAACTCATTAGTATGGTGAATAATTACTGTAATAATGTTCTAATATTGTATGAAGCAAAAACGTGTTTGTGTCGTTTAATGTCAGTCACTAACTGTTGTTGGTTAGGCCTAGCTAATGAAATCCTTAAATAAGCTAAATAACACTAATGGCAGTACACAAAATTATAATGCATAACATGGGAGTTAGATAATTGCAGATGTAACATTAAGCATCATACATAGTCAGCGATGTCAAAAATAGACATCTTTTGCAAACTATGACTGCAACTTCAGATATTTACATAATTTAAGAAATGGACTTAGTCAAGCACTAACAAATGCAAAAGTTCTAATTAGCATAATACGTGCAGCCATAATATGAAATCTGTCAAAAGCAACATAACATGACACAAAAACACGCAATATAAAGACAAGTCAAACTAATCAGTAGAGCGCACCCACCCGTTGTGTCACCAAAGTGCGGAATGCGGAAAATCGACAACGGATAAAATGCGGACTGATTCCGCAGAAAAATTCCGCAAATTACCCGTTGCCAATTTTTCGCATTTTACCACCGCCCAGTGTATTTACGTTTGTTATTCTTTGCGCCGTGCTTAGAGATTATTGTTGTTTACGTTGTGAACGATATTTGAGTTCCTTTTCAGTAAGATATTTGCTGCTGAACATGTATTATTGACAAATGCTAAGGTAAACTTGAAACATTGTCTGTCTGAATGATGAATATTTGTTGATTTACGAATTTTGGTGATTTGTACGTTAGTCGGAAAACTGGTATGCAGCCGCACATGTAGCACGTCTCATTTAGGAAGTAGGCAATCGGTCCTTTATGTTATTAATCTCTGGCAAGCTGTCCAACATGAAGTGGATGAAACGAGATATAAATACTTTGTCATCTTGTTTTTATTTATTATATTTAATCAGTTTACAAGCATTACATACATGCATAAGAAATTTTTAGTGGCCTGAGTGAAAACCTCAACGACCACTAAAAAGAAAAATGTAGTCATGTAAATGATTTAGAAAACAAAAACATTAAGTGATGTGTGAATAATACTTTCTGGTAACAGCTTTTTTCTAATAAATCATTGGATTACTGGCCTGTCAACTTTGACAACAATGCCAGCTATTTTTATTTGTGATAGAAAATAATAATTATGCATTGGAATTGTCCTTAGTTTTGCAAAATTGAAATGAAACATTAAGTATGAATTTGCACTGCAGAGAGTGACAAAAAAATCTGCATTAGGTATTGACAGTTACAAAGTTATTAATTTTTTCAGACTTTAGAGAATTTGTACAACGTAATATGTCTGACAACAACCAAGATGAAACTCTTCGTCGCCAGTTTCGGCAGCTGCAGGAACAACAACAGAAACGACTGCAACTGGCACAGCAGCGATGTAATGTCAAGTTATCAAAGCAGCAGTCACACGACAGTGGTTCAGATAAAGAGGCTTCAACATTTGATATCGCTGATGATATGGATCTAAAGGTCAGAATTAAAAAGTGAATATTCTAAAGGACTGTGCTGCTTGCTGCTTTCCTATTTTACTTTCTTCTTGGTATGATTTTGGAAATTTGGAACCTATTATAAATTTAGGTAGCATACACCTGAAGGTTGACTTAGAGTTTCAGGTGAAGTTTTATATTTTTTAAAGATTTTTAGAGCTGAAAAATGTTTTTTGTGACATCTTTAGGTGCTCAGAAATTCAAGTTCTCATTGTCAGTCAATCTATTGTGTGTAACTGAAGTTTATTTATCGTTTTAAAACCCTTACTAACTGACTCGTGTGAAATACGTTATTAGTGTCAGCACAGTGGCATATCTTGTATTAACAGCAGTATTAATTTATTGAATTTTTGTTTACAATTTAAAATCCTGTGCGGTTTATCAAAAGTTTTATGATATTTTATGCTGCATCTTTAAAGTGTTATGCTGTCACATAAGTGAGTTCGTTGTGTTACAATGGTTAAGGGTTTGACTGTTTTATTTCAATTTTAATGTCAGATATCTCATTCAACAGATTTCCACTCTTGTATGTCTTGTTACAGATAGCAAGCCAGCCTGTTGCACCTGATCAGCAACAAATGGAACAGTTGAATGAACAAATCAGAGTAAGCTTTCACATTTTTTGGTGGCAATTACTTGAACTTGTGAGTTTTGGAGTTAAATTTTTCTTTTGCCATTATAATTATACAAGTAAGATGACTATTGTCACAGGGTCCTCAGTGCTCTGCACTGTCTGAGGTAGCATGTGGAAAATCCACTTGCACAGTGGTGCCATGTATACGTTGTTTTTGCATATATGTGGCACCACTGTGCAAATGTTTTTGGAAAATTGACATTTTTGGCACTTTTTTTAATTTGCCAAAATTAAAAAAACTTTTTTTTAAATCCATGTGCTTGCATTATCCTCATACTAGATGGCGCTGTTGTGCAAAATTTGACATTCTTGGGCCTTCTCAGTTTTGAAATATCATTTGGAGAAAAAATTCACCCACCAAGACACCCACTCACCCAGACATTCAGCTCATTTCGCCATTCGTGAACCTGTGTTTACTTTGTGTTTAAACCAATGGTAGACACAGTTTCACTAATTGACTAACCATTTGTTTGCCATACATAATTTGTGCCATCTTGTTGATGTTAATAAGGAGTTGAAAGATGAATCTGGTCGGCTCTACAAGCTGCTGAATGAGCGTGACATTGAATTACGACAAACACGGAAGAAACTTCAAGACACCCAGACAGTGCAGGCAGCAGGTGCTGGAGGCGATGCGCCAGCTGCTGCTAAGATTGTTGAACTGTCAAAACGAGTTCGTGAGTTGACATCTGAACTTGAGGCTGAGAAAACCAGGTCGAAACAGCTGCAAAGACAGTGTATGCAAGCTGAAAAACAGCTGGCAGAGGTATGGTTAGCAAGTGGAAAATTATTGCCATTTAATGTTGTATTACTATAGTTCTCACAATAGAGCATGGACTCTGCTAAATTTTGTGTTAAGAACTGCTTGGTATATAATTGTTTGTAATATATTTCTGGCTGGTAGTTTGATACATTACTGGATATTGTTTTCAATAGATAAAACTGTGTAAAAGCATCATTTTCACAAGACCTTATTGTTATCACTGTAGCAAATCTCATTTGATAGGAAAGAGATGTATAAAACAAAGCATGAACAAGTGTTTGTGAGTGTTTTTTATCATATTGCTTAATAACTAATTAAATAATAGCTAATTCAGCAAAGGTAAAGAATCAGAAGGAATGGGCAAATGACTTAAATGACTGAGTCTCAAAGTGAAATTTTCCAAATGGCAAAGCAGATGGTTAAAGAAAGACAGGACATAACTGGGTTAAACTGTATAAAAGGAGCATCTGGGAAAGTGATTGTAGATTATAAAGGTATTAAAGATTCATGGAAGGAGTACATGGAGAAATTGATGAATGAAGAGAATGTATGTGACCATAAGATATCGGCTGAGGTTAAGGAAGGACCAGCAGATTGTATCAGGATGGACAAAGTGAGAGCAGTACTGAAGAAGATGAAAAGGCATAAAGCCCCAGGATTGTCGGGGCTGGTAGCA
>Ga0126335_1002238_pt1 | contig 11468 bp, 10 predicted proteins | sample OlaspJWI45metaG_FD_108409 | JGI IMG/M metagenome (GOLD analysis project Ga0126335, IMG submission 108409) | Marine gutless worms symbiont microbial communities from Oahu, Hawaii - Olavius sp. 1 OAHU.JWI-45 metaG | ecosystem: Host-associated > Annelida > Digestive system > Unclassified | place...
CTCTTACGACATCCAGCCAGGAGACAGAGTGGGTCTATTCTAAGCCCCGGAACCCACACACTGGGTTCTGTAGTAAGTTACTGTTTGCGCAGGAATAATCTTAGTTTATTTGCTATTGTAATCCTGCTAAAGCTATCTAGTTTATACAATGCTAGTGGTGCTGTTGTTGTGTTCAGAGCGGTGATCGCGAGTGTCACATTGTGGTGCTGAATGACGATGATGTTATTGACTGGGACGATGACAACCCACCCCTCATGGGTGACGAGTGCCCTCAAGGTACATTTGCATCTTTTTACCACCCACGTAGCAACATGCTAATATTTTTGGTGGTATTGGTCTGTATGTATTTATGTATTTCATATGAAAGCTTTTGAAACCGTTGACCTAGAATGTTTATTTTTGCAATGCAGTTGCATCTTTGGAAAGTTTAAGTTAAGTTTGTATATCAAGGTCATTGGATCAAGATCATTGCGACAAGAAACAGCAAATAAACACAGGTCATCTGCCAGTGATTTAAAGACAATCTTGTTGGCTTTGGTTTTTTCTTTTTTCCCTCAACTACATCTGATCTGCGAAAATGAGTACGAATATAAAAAGAACTTTTCTGTGTTATATTGTGTTTGTGCTCACAGTTATTCACAGTGTGGGTTCAGTTTTCAGTTTTTGAAATTGTATTTTAGAACTGAAATTTCTTAGAACTAAAATTTGTAATTTTTGTCAAGGAGTCCGAGAACTAAATTACACATTATTTCAGAAGGTAAAACTGAAATTAAACTGAGATAGAATTTATTTTCAAAATTGAAGTTATATTTACTGATGGTATAGATATGCTGTGTGTGTTTGGCAGTTATCTACAGTACACGCATGTGCCGATTCTTCAAATACATCGAGAATCGCGACGTTGCCAAACAGGTCCTGAGAGACCGAGGACTGAAGAAGATTCGGCTTGGCATTGAAGGTACTACTGAGTTCTTTTTTAAAAAATTCGTATTGTAGAATAGAATTCCATTTATTTTACGTAACAAGATTTTGAGACTGAACTGTGATTTGGTGGTTAGGTGTAGAACAGAGATGTTCTGTGGTCAAGTTCTGTGATGTGTTAAATGCATTCTGGTTGATTAAATGAAGCTTAGAAGTTTGTGGTTGGAATTGTTACAGGTTATCCAACATACAAAGAAAAAGTCAAGACAAGACCTGGAGGCAAACACGAAGGTATGTAACTCTGTCGGTGCTCACTGTGCTGGATTACATATGTTACGGTTTATGTAGAAATGTGGTTGAAATTTTGCTGTTTCTTAGAATGAAACAAGCCAGCTGACAGGCACAGATGTTTAATGTGTGTTGAACTGGAGGTAAAGTTAGTATGTACATACATTTGTCTTTTTCTTCGTGATGCATGTTATTTTTGTTCTGGCAGTATCACACCATTTTTAGGCTGCATCGAATGTGGTGTCTGTCTGTCGCGTGGCTTAAGTCGGCAGCACATGCAGTGTGTGTGGGTGCAGTCTTTGCCAAATTACTTTGGCCTCTTGTTGTCTATAAGCATTGATCTGGTGCTGTGGCTGTAAAGCACTGATTTGAAACATTTTTTATGAGTTTATGTGTATTTTTCATGCAACGTTGTGCATCCTGAATTTGAACAAGTTACACTGGCATTGCATTGGTTCAACTCCTAAGTGTGTTGACTTGTTTGTGTCAGTTTTAATGGTGTGTTTGCTGCCGCATTGCTTTGATGTTAATTTTTCAGACAGGCAATGGGGTTTGCAGGTGTCCTTCATAGTCTATAATTGTTGCCATCTCTGAAATTACAATCTTATGTAGAGACAGAAGTGTGTGCATTACTGTTGTTATGATAACAGTGTGACAGTTATATTCATTTGATCACTGCTGTTGTTTTGATGCATGCAGTGATCTACAACTACGCACAGCGGCCGTTTGTGCATATGTCATGGGAGAAGCAGGAAGCCAAGAGTCGTCACGTTGATTTCCAATGCGTCCGCAGTAAGTCCGTGACAAGCCTTGTTGATGGCCCCGGTGCTGATCAGGCCTCGGCTGAGGTGATTGCCGCAGCTCTTGCAGCGAGTGCTAATGAAGCCGTTCCACTCGAAGTGGAAGTCCGCCTTCCGGATCCAATTCCACCGAACGAGCCATATCCGAACATCCAGTTGCCACCCGAAGCACTGGAAAGTCTTTAACATGTTTCGTCAGTGTTGGCAGCATCTCAGATTCATTCAGTTGCTGCCATATTTCTGACACGGAAGCAGGTAGGGTTTACAGTCAACTCATCCCAGGTCAACTTGGCCCCAAGTCAGCCTCAGTTCCAACCTAACCAAACCCTAACCCCAATCTTAACCCTAACCCTTGGGAACGAGATCATTTGGGGCCAAGTTGACTGCCACCTTCTGGCTGTATATAGTGGTGTTGTTCCGTTTTTTGTTTGACTTCAGACACTGCAATCACGAATTTCAGCAGTTGCTTGCTTGTTGTTCTGGTGTGATGTCTTGTGTTTGGTCCATTAATGGTGCTGACATTATTCACTGATTGTGTAGATGACTGATGGCGTGTGACCGATTACCCACGGCTGTAAATGCTACTTAAATGTTTTTAGTATCAAATTGACATAAAACCAGATATCATTTTCAATATGAACCTTACTTGAAAGGAGTTAGTGCCAGCATTGGCCTGTTGCATTGTGTAGTATCCTGTTTGCTTGATAATATAATGCAATATAATATATAAACTTTCTTTTTTCAATTAATATTTTTATGTGCATTTGCAGACTTTTGTTGTAAAGACTATTGAACAAGTTTTTTAAAAACTTTTTTGTTCTATTTATTGAAAGCTGCAGTGAAATTTTCAGTGATATTTTGACTTGTCATTGCCACTTCCTTAATTCTTTTCACTGTTTGAGAAAACATTGATTGCTTCAACTGCATAACTGCATGAAATAAAATTAAGAATAAATTTAAGTCAGTGAAAATTGACAACAGTCATTTGTTTTTATTTCTTAGGCATTTTGAAATGTTTTGCTGAGCTACAAATTGCTAATTAATATAGAAAGTTACTATAATAACTATTAAAAAGTTAATTTGTACTGATATTACTTTAAACTGCTTATTGGTTGTTGATGACGAGTTTTGACTTAATACTTGTTAATACTAGTTTGCATTTTCTATTGTCGTCTATTTTTCTGCTGTTTTTGCTGCTTTTGTTAATTGTCTTTTGTACATCCCCATCACTCTGGATATTTCATGTGTGGTGAAACTGTGTCATTTGTGGCCCGACATTAACACGTAGGTGAGCTAAGAAGTAAGCATGTGTAATGTGTATCAGTGCTAGTCTATAAAATTTTGTTCACAAACATAATTTATGTGTTGTTATATTAGTTACATTTACTGTAGTTGTAAAAATAATAACAAAAAGTTATCTGACATTCTTGCCCACTGTGGCTTTTCATTATTGTCGTAATTTTGCACTATTTCAGCTCTTTGTTGTGATGTTAAGCCTTTACTCACTCATTCGCTCGTTGGGCAAACAACGTGACACCATTTGTGTATTTTTAGCCACCAGTGTGCGTACTTCGTGGCAGCTGTGGGTGTTAAGATTTATCAGTTGACTTCCTACTGCCGCTGAGAATGAACACACTTCAGTGTCTGCTTAATTTTCTGCTCATATACACTGAACAGATGTGCATGGGAACGTCTTTCTTGTGTGTTTTCTTGTCTGCACTTTGCTGATATTCAGGGTGACTACTTGTCTGGAAAACCTGGAAATGTGAGGGAAAAGGGAAAAAGTCAGGGAGAATTGTTGCTGCAATTCTCTGGCCATAACAGGATGTAGCATCCTGATCCTGTTGGTACCATACAGTGCTTTAGATGGAGCACAGTTGAGTGCTGATGACATTTTGCCTCTTGTTTTCACATCTGTGCAATGAATTATAGCAGTTTTCTGTTCATTTCGCATTATGGGCAGACTTACAGAGAAATGTCTGGAGAGTGGTCACCCTGGATATTACTTGCTGAAAGTGTGCTTAATGTCTTAACTAAACTACATTAGTATTTCGTAATCATCTGCATCTGTGAGTAAGCACAGTGGAAAACTTATTGTTGCCTTAGAATTTCTTTGTTACATTTTGATTGTATTAACACATTATGATCCACTATGTATGTAGCCACTGCTTATCACGGCACATTTTTTACTTTTCTCCATTTGTTTGCATTACATCAAGCAGTTGGCGTGAAACACGTTGCCTAGCAACCAAGACACCCATTAAAAGAAATAAACTTCCTAATGGCAATGGGATTCTATTAAATAAAAATTCATTACTTATTGAATGACCCTGGTAACCACTGCACCAGAAAATGGTGAAGTTCAGTTTCTCTGTCAAATTTAGTTTCAGTTAAAGGTGTTTATACAGATTTTTCTAAAGCTGATGCATTGCATTAGACAAGTTGTAATTCCTGCCATCTGGATGTTGGTTTGCATCATGCGAATCAAATGCCAGCTTCTATAGCGTAATGAACTGATGGACATATCAGGGCTCTTATTTGTCTCCATATTCCAGTGGTCATGCATAATATGATGATGACTGTTTCAGTTTTATTATATATAATTTCTTCAGCTTGTTGAATGGCGTAATACAGATGATTGACACCTAAATATGCTCTGTTGTTTGTTCTTTGCCTTGAGTCTATGTTGTAACATGGTGGAGTGTTCATGGTGAATTGAAGTGGCCAACTGGCTGCCTTCACTGCTTTGACGCTGTTGATTGGGTCATCTGTACTGTAGTTATTGTCCCCGAAATGACCCATAATTTGACTCGTTCACTTTATTCTTTGTTGGTATCAAACACAGTTGATGTGAAGCCAATAGATGGCTTGCATGATGGCACTGGTGTTGACAGTGGAGGTTTAAAGGTATACGTGGAAAATGGTCATATCACAATTTGCACTACATTATGTAGGTTATAACCCGTTAGGAAGCCTAAACTCTGGTTGAAGCCCGGAGAGCGGAGCTCATTGTAAGCGACGTAGAAATGAGAGGACACATGAATCAACGTGCTGGAATATGGTGGAAGGCTATGGTTGTATTCCTGTCATTCAGGCGGTTGACTCTTGGGCATAAAAGAGCATTGCAGGTTCCGAAAAGTTCAATTTGGACGGAAGAGGTGGCTGCCAATTGCCTTGCCGTCGTATTGGAGCTGGCCGGTCTGCCCAGTCTCGGCAATGACCTGAAAATGATTGCGATTCGTCCAGACAATGAGGGCGACCCGGCGATACTTGACCGGTGTCGCCACATAGGGGCCGAAAGGGTTCTCCAGGATCCATGGCAATTGTTCGTGAGTTTGCGATGTCGAAGTCATGTATAGAGGCGCCCTCTGGTGATTGGAATTGAAGTATGCAGATGAAGACTGCCATTAGTGAAACTAGTTTATAATTAAAGATACTGATGCAAAACAAAGATTTAGATGCGATAGAGACGTGTTGTGCATATATTTTAAAGTTACAACACTTCTGTACTAATGTTGGCATTAAACTTCATCAACGGTGTTTATTTTAATGTTTACGGAAAACACCTGATAAATATGTAATTTTTTATAATGACCACCATACTCAAGAAAATTTTCTTTGTCGCTTTAAACTGATTACTTACTACTTCCGTAACAACGAAAACTAGACATTCGTCACATTTCATTGGAAATTTCGTGTGACAAGATTTCGTACTTCCATCACTTGGTGATAGTACTTCCGTCACCCGCAAAAAGTACAGACTAGTCAGCAGCGGCAACGGCCAACTCAGTACGCGCACACAGGTGATTTTACTATGGGCTACGCGGTATAAAGCATGTAGTGTGCATTATATCGAAAACGAAAAGAACATGCAGAAATCTAGCCTGTATTAAAACAGTAACTGTTTATTTAGTCTAAGTTAGAAATAAATGTATGTTCGTGAACAGCCGCTTAGACTCATGAGCATGTAAATATACACAAACTCGATATTGAAATGTAAACACTAATAATTATAATTCGATACAGCCTAAAAACGAAAAACTGCGTCGCGTGACACGCTATTAAGATGGTAAACTGAGTAGAGTGAGCACAGTCACAAGAAACTGTTAAAGTGCACATTTCAACAATAGGAATAGGCCAACTAGTGGCTGAAGAAAAAACTCATATAGCTGCCAAGAAAACAATATATTAAACGCTGTCTATATAAAAGTGTTCAAAAGCTAGCTGTTTCACGCACGCAAAAAAACGGAAAAACTCAATAGCAATAGCACATCAACTAGGAGAATTATAGAATTTACATTGATAAGCGGTTTACATTTTCAACGTAAACAATCTTTCATGACTTTACCAATTTGAAGCATAAGTTAACAAACTGACCAAATACAAGTTTTGAGGTATAAAACAAAAATCACACGTTTTCAGATCTAGAATCAACAACGTGCAGTTGACAAAACGATAACATTCGGACTAGGCTACTGCTGCTGATTTGAGAAAATGAAACTTTCAGTAAGTGATATAAGTCTTAGGTTGGATAGTGCGCAGTTTGCTCGTTTTGTCTGTTTTCTGCCTTTAATCAGTCTTCTTCCAACATTCCTCTTCGTCGACTGCCGATAAAACGCTGACACTGTACACAATAATATAGACGGCCTGCATACGGCACAGTTTCGACACGTTGGCATGCTGTAAGCGAACGGCGAACGTTGTTTTGTCAGATGTGTTTGGAAATTTAGGCAAAATATGCGAATAGTCTATGTCCAATGAGTTTCGTAGATATAAGAACAACTAGCCATTCTGCCCGCCCAGTCGCCCCCCCGCCACCCACTCTCCTCCAACCCCAATCGCCCTACCCGTTCCCTAGTTTTTAGCGGACAGTCAAACAGACAGACACATAAATCGCCTTATATATACAGAAGATGTTGTCGAGCGGGATGCTGCTACTCCACATAGCGATCATGTAGCTTACGTTGCCGAGACAGAAGTGTGATTATAGTCGCAGAAAATATGACATCGTAGGGTCGGAAAAAATAACACCATTTTCACTTTTTATTTAAGCCTTCTTCTAGTTTAATGAATTGCACGCTTAGTTGCTCAGAGTCAGACCTCAGACTTAGCATAGGCCTAGTCCGCCTACATCAGTATGTGTACACTTAAGGTATGAAATTTTTAAAAATAAAATATAAAATCAACATTTGATATAATGTATTTTATATTACTATTTTACTAATCATAGGTTCTCCAACCCCAGAAAAAATACTTGTTATGGTCGGATATACAGCATTCGTTACTTGTATGTACCTTAACGTTAATTTTAGTTGGGTTTTATTTATTGCCAAAAATAAACTAAAATTCACCTGTGACAGCTGATCTTTGCAGAATCCAACATCATTATTGACGTATTGCTCAGTTGCCGTTGCTCCCATCAAGCCTGCACCAGCACAGTCTAAGAATATAAGGACAATCGAGACAGCAAAGAACTTGTACAGTAGGCCTAGGTACATCACCCAGAGCGTGTTAACAGTTTATCGCATGCTTTATAGTAATTATGTTATAACTCACAATATTTGCTAATCATTTGTTTGTCTGCTGACTTAATTTTGTCAATTGCATGCGTTATAAATTTACCTGATAATGGTCCGATCAATTCTGTCATCTGGCTTCCAACGGAAGTCTACAAACATTAAACAAATTAAAACAATCAACAAGAGTTCGAATCAAAGACATCGTTAAAAAGAGACCATGCATTTTAGCTAAATTCACTGCATAATTATTACACTAATTTGTAGCAACGTTTAGACAAACTTAGGGCGGGTTGCACGAAAGTAAATTAACGTTAAGGGCTAGCTGATTAACGTTGAGTGACTTTCGTGCAACCTGCCCTTAAAGCCGGACTTATAGCGACACAACATAACTCCACTCGACGTTTAGATGAGTTGTTGTGTCGCTAAGTCGCTATAAATCTGCAGATGGCTTAACATTTACGCTATAAGCTCACCTGGTCGATAAACATTTTAAGCCGTGCATTCTCTGAACGTACTGTTTCCATTTCTCTTTGCGATTTCTCCATCTGCACACGCAAACATTGCACAGTATGCACTTCAGCTAATTAGTATCCTATATTCATATCAGGCTGCATCGAATGCATCAGATGCGGACTATTGCGATCGACGATACCTGGCGTCTGTCAGTCTGTCTGTCATGCTACATTACGCGGCTTCGCAATGCGCCTGGTCGCCAAATTACTCCAGCCGCTTGTTCATAAAGTCTTCTTACTTGTATAAAAGTTTAGTTTCTGCCATTATCTGATACGACTCATATGACCCACTTTGGAATTATAGTAATCCAGTTCCATCACAGACCTCAGCACGACACTGGCGTAGTTCGTCGTAAAGTCTTTTCCACTGGATCATCAACGACTCGACCTGGGCTTTGGTCCTTTGATGATCTTTCACCTCGTGCTCGAAGTCTTCCTTGAACTGATTCACTTGTATCTTGTACATCAGCAGAAGTGATTCCACATCATCTTGATCAGCTGAGGCAGTGTCAGTCTCCGCAACCGTCTGCTGACAGAAAGCACGAAAAGCTACATCGCCCAACATACAGCAATTTCGGTCGTGATGTCACTTACGAAAAATCTATGACGCATAATGACGTGGCACGTAGATTCACTATAGTTTTTATGTTAGAGAATCAAGTAATTCGAGAATGTGCTGCAGACCGCTGCTTTCGGGGAATTTTTTGCGCTAGCCTAAAGGGGGTTTCCAGCCTAGACAGTAGACGGGCGACGCCCAATGCCTATTCGGTTACGTGGTTATTAGGCATGGTTATTTCAACCATCAGCCGTGAAACCAGGTTATTTCAGCTAAGCCCAGGGTTTAAGTGTTCTTCAAAGGGCGGTGGATCTCCTAATTTTTTACCCTGAGGTTATGTAACAAAATAATGATGGCTATTCGTGAAACGCGAGTAAAACGCGAAACATGTTGTCATGTCTTTTACATTGTATATCGTAAATTCTTAACAGTAACAAATTACTACAAAGTGTACATATTGTAATCTTCGTAGAGAGTACGAGCACCAAATTTGAAGTTTCTAGCTTCAACCGTTGCAAGGATAATGCAAAATTTGCAAAATTTAAAAGTAGGTCACCTGTCCTAGATTATGTCCCCTTTTGACCTACTTTTCTTCTGCTTGATTTCTACTCCTTGCAATATGTCTACACACTAAATTAGAAGCCTGTAGCTTTAACCGTTTCAGAGCTTTTCACGGCGGTCCGCAAATTTAAAATGTAGCCACGTGACCTAGTTTTCGACCCCCGTGACCTAGTTTTGCATTCGTTGACAGTACTCCCTATAGGCAATGTGTGCACCAATTTGAAGTCTGTAGCTGCAGTCATTACAGAAATATAGAAGAAATGACAAAATCTAAAAGTAAATCATTGTGGCCCAGAAAATGTCCCTTTTGACCTACTTTTGTACAGTTATTTTCCACTCCCTGTAGACTATCTGCGTGCTAAATTTGAACCCTGTACTTTTAGCCGTTTGAGAGATATTTTCAGGGTTCCGGAAATTTAAATCTAAGTCACCTAAACTGGGTCACGTCTCCTTTAACCTAGCATTTTGCATGTCGTCAAAACTCATCGTCGTCGGTGCACACACCAAATTTGAAGTCTTTAGCTTTTGCCGTTCCAAAGATATAGGAGCTCGCATATTAAAAATTTGGGCGTCGTCTTCCATCTTGGATTCGACCCAAAGTGTGTTTTGACAATTCAGCATCTTCCCTGGAGAAACGTGAAATCTTGTGAAATTTAAACGCAATCTGTCTGCGTACGGCTGAGTTAGAGCGATGTAACCGTTTCTCCAACTGTCGCACTTTAAAGGCAATTTTTATGCAAATGTTTTTCAGAGTTGGGGGCTCTAGATGTACGGCGTCTGCGACCGATGAGAGCCCAGACATCAGTGCTATGCATTATTGTTTTAGATTTTGGATTTTCTGCTCTGTTTTGGAATCACAGTGCTTGGAATGCGTGCAGGGTCGAAAATCGGGGCACAATTTCGCACTTTTTGACTCCCCGACAAAAATAGTGGAGGGCTGGTGAAGAGGTCTGAAGGGATTATTCGATTCTATAGCGTTGGTATACTTTTTAGTCGGCGGCAATCGACGGTTTCGTCGCATTAAGTGCGGTTGACTAAAAAAGATGACGATTCAGAGGTGAAACACATAGCCTCCGGCAAAGTTTTGCTGGAGGCTAAATAAATGCTGACAGGGTTTGAAAATTATTTACTAAGCCAAGCAAATGTCTAGGTAACGGTCTAGGCTAAACTGCTGGATACGTCTGCGTTCAAAGTGTCGATAGCAGGCCACATTTTGACACATGCACAGTTGCACACAAGCGGATGCGCCACTGCGTGACTGCCGCATCAATGGCGTCACATTCTTCGATGCAGAATTACACGGTAAAGGCACCACAGGTTGTGGAAGTTTTGACGGCACTTCAAAGAGCATTACTTCCTGCTCTCGACTGCAAAATTTGATATATTGAAGTTATATCACTAAAGGCTAAGGGGTTCGCTAATTTTGGAACAATGTGTATTTGGGTTACGGTTATGAAAAGGTTCGGATTAAGATTTCGTTCTCGCGAGTGGCGACAAAAGATCGTTTACAGTAGCATAATAACCAAGATAGGCTACACTTAGACCCCTGTTCTTGATAACGGTTTGATCAACAAAATCAACTAGTTACCTTTTTTCTTCTCTCTTGCTTTGTGAGAATTTTATTCGCTTTTTGTGGCTAAATGTGGTAGATGCTGACCTTGGTGTTTAGCCCAGGTTAGCGTTGTTTGCGCTTAGCTTTGACACATTGTCATTAACTACACTACTGACCAGCCGTGTGTGATGTAATGGTTGTAGCAAAAATACCCTACATAGCCTTGTTTCTGTAGTATTTATAATATTCCCCATTTATTGTTACAAAAAACCCCTGCCGAACAACCGAAAGCTGCAACGTGAAGCTGACGACAGAAATTCCCAAAGCATTTGGTGCTTCTCAAACGCGAGACTCTAGCACATTGATGTTGCGGAACTTGCGTTGCCACCTCGACATTTAATACAGTATACCGTATAAGATATAAGATATAATTGCATGTATTATATAAATTATTTCCGGCTTTGTCTGATGTAATTTGTTTTCGTCAGCAAGCGCAGCTTATGTCAGCGTTGTGGTTAAACAAGCGTGTCTTTGACAGATCATGAGCCTACGTTTTCGAATCACTTCAACTTCCACAAAAATAATTTCTAGTACAGGAACACAGTTATAGCTCTGTTGCCACCAGTTGCGTCTCTTCGCTGCCGCCGGTTGGAACCCTGTTGGTACCCGTTGAGACTTGGGGTAGCGCCAATAGACTGTCTAGTGTTTGGGGCGTAGATGCGTATGCCGAGCGGAGTATACGTAAGATACGTCCCTTGC
>Ga0126335_1002239_pt1 | contig 11464 bp, 12 predicted proteins | sample OlaspJWI45metaG_FD_108409 | JGI IMG/M metagenome (GOLD analysis project Ga0126335, IMG submission 108409) | Marine gutless worms symbiont microbial communities from Oahu, Hawaii - Olavius sp. 1 OAHU.JWI-45 metaG | ecosystem: Host-associated > Annelida > Digestive system > Unclassified | place...
AACATCATATCGATCTGACGGATGCTATCATGCTTTAGAACGATCCACTCCGAGTGAGATAGCACGTTACGGATACTGAGACAATATACCATGATGGGGCCTACGCTGGCAGTGCTGGATCTGCGCGGTGAGATGGTACCAGATGCTGTTTCTTTGAAGTCGGTCACAGACGGCTCAGAGACAAGGATGTGCGGCGCTCCAGGTGGAAGAAGCGACGCGGGAAGGAGGCTGCCGCGACGTGCCGTCTGCTGCCTTCCGCCGCCAACACCTTGCTCTTTTGCAAATGTCTGCAGCGCCGCCTGCTCCGCCTGACAATCAAACGGCGCGTTAACTACTGTCATAACTCGTAACTACAGTAATTTGGACTGAAGGGCCTGAAAGCAAATTATTTCATAGGCACCAGAATTTAGAGTTACTCCACTGGGATTGTGTAGCATCATTAGGCTGCATTGAATGCATGAGATGCAGCCTATTGTTACCGATGATCCCGGTGTCTGTCCGTCTGTCGCGCGGCTGAAGTTGGCTTCACTGTGCAAAAACGGCTGAACGGATCAAGATGCTGTTTGGGATGAACACTCCTGTGGGCCCAAGGAACATAGTATTAGACGGAAATCCTGATACCTTCATAGAGAGGGAGAGGTTGGGAAAATTTCTCGGACCACCCTCGTATCTCAGCAACGGCTGAAGCTAGAGACTAGAAATTTTGCACGTATATTCAGAGTGGGCGTAAAAAAACCGACCACTCAGATTATGCTGTTTATACTGCACGTGTACATGTTTGGCTGTACAAACAACATAGCTTTTTAATCGCCGTTTCTTTCTACACAAGATGAAATCAAAAACTGATAAATATGTTAAAATTTTATACAGAAATACTACGATATAATCGAAGCACCCCAGAAACATTTTTATACAATGGGAAAATACATTAGCGATGACGTGCTTGTGTCCATAACAGCTGCTCGTAGCAGCCAGAGCTGAGAGATATCGATGTCAGGTTTATCATTTCTCTTGAACTTCTGCTAGAGCACGTGTTGCCTTCTTGACTGCATATTAGCTCAGTCAGTGCCTGTAGTTCTGTTCTGATCTGGCAGTCTGCGGTCATTCCGCACTAGTCTTCCGTTCAATCGCGTTCGTCTGCTGCATCTTGCACTGATCTTCAGACTTCAGCAGAGCTGTCAGCCTACTTCTTAATTGAAAACTCTTTACAAATACGTTTGGTACTTCATCCCTTACTTTGACAGACAAGTTTAATGAAAGATTTTTTCTTCGCACGTGATTGTTGAAAAGAAAACTCAACAAAAGGAATAAAAATCTAGGTTAAAGTCAGGGTTCACGGAAAATAACGCCAACAGACAAAGCTGATGCCGGGAAAGATTCACGGAAGATCACAACACACCACCGTCAATTTATCGTCCATGAAATTTTCACCAAAGATAACACCGAGCCAAATTAACATCATGGTGACATAACGTAATGCTAAAACTCCGCTGTGTTTTCCGTAAAGTTGGATTGTTTTCATTTAAATGATACCGGTCGCGTAAATCTTTTTAAGATCTGTTCAAAAGTTATGTCGATTTGTCATAAATGATTTAGCTTCAGAATGCATCTTGAATTTTACTCTACCGTGACGTTAAAATATGACAATTGGCTCAACATAGGAGGTCGGTTTTTGGCCCACTCGGTAGAGGGCTAAAAGTTCTAACGAAAACTAGGCCACAAGGGGTCGGAGCGGGGTCACGTGACCGTCATTTGAATTTTGGGACCCTCGTATCTCACGAACGGCTTAAGCTAGAGACTAGAAATTTTGCATGCATACAGAGGGCTGTGGGCAACAGAAACTAAGCAAAAGTAGGTCAAAGGGGTTCGGGGGCGGGCTCACGTGGCCTGCTTTTAAATTTTGTTGCCCCCTTGTATCTCGGAAACGGCTGAAGCTGGAAAACTGAAATTTCGCACGCGTACAGAGGGTTAAGGGCCGTAACGAAAACTATGCAAAAGTAGGTCATAGTGGGTCGGTATGGGGTCACGTGACCTACTTTTTACTACTGCGACCCCTACATCTCACAAACTGCTAAAGCTATAGAGTCCTGCGCGTGCAGTGTGTGCGCTGCATTCGATGCAGCCTTCGCCAAATTACTTTGGCCCATTGTTTTCAGAAACTAACTAGCCTTATGGCCTATATAGCCGTCTACACGCCATCTGAGACGGTCCTTGCTCCTTTGCTGCCTTGAGTTGAGTGTATTCTTGGATGTTGGTTCGAAACTTATGCGAACAGGCCTATGCCCTGCATCGTTTCATACAACTAACAGCTAGGTCTAGTTTCATTGCTGAATTCAAGCGAATGTTTGTTAAAATTTACCAGGATGAAAATTGATAAATTCTGACACTAACCATTCCGAGTCCTTGAAAGCTGGAGTGGCGACGGTAGTTGGGAGAGACCTTGGGAGCCAGAAGACTGTCGCTCGATCCATTTGCTGTCACTAACTCCGGATTGCTCGGCACTGCTGTCAATATAGAAAGGAAGACAAACTGTGTTATAAACGTGTGCGCTACCGTAGTTCGTTCATGACCCCCTTATGCCAGCAGTGTGCTTGCTGGGCGGGGCGATATATGTCAGACGCGAGGCGCCATAAAATACGAAAATAATTGAAAATCAAAAGTCAACGTCAAATATCACCAAAATCTTGTCACTTCTATCGTTCACCGATTACAATTATAGACATGTTCCTGTCAAATTACATCAGTTTTCGACCAGTAGAGTTTCTGAGCCTTTTCGCGGACAGACAGACTGAGAGACGCCGATAAAAGGATAGCTGCTTCGCAGTAAATTTGAACTTGACTAAGTTTACGAACATTGTACAACCAGATAGCAGAGCAATGCACCATTAAAGTAAGACAGCAGCAGCAACTAAGCATCTTACGTCGACATTTGTTGAAATATTTCTCGTCGACGTTGAGTAGCGATTTGCTGGCAGAGTCTGACGTATTACCAGATCTCGTGTCAAGCGACGATCGCCTGGACACGGATAAACATTACACAGAACAACGCAGATCAACTCGTACTCACTGTTTCCTGTATCTATAACAAGCAGTATAAACAGCATAATCTGAGGGGTCGTTTTTATGCCCACTCTGTATATGCGTGCAAAATTTCAAGTCTCTAGCTTCAGCCGTTGCTGAGATACGAGGGGTTCCCGAAAATTTTATCCACCTCCTCCTCTCTGCGGAGGTATCAGGACACCCGTCTAATACAACGTTCCTGCTAAAATTTACCAAAAAATATTAAAAATGGAAAAATAAAACTATGAAATAAGTAAATGAAAATTATTTTCAAAAGTTTCTGCACGACTTCTGGCAAAAATATCTAGACTGGGTTAATTATCTCAACAACAAAAACGAAAAACAATCCACCTTACAACTAACAGAATAAAAGCTAAACACATAAATTCTGAAAATACAACACATTTTAAAATGATTTAAACATGATTAAAAATCATTGTAAAACAGCAGTAGATACCTTTGTTGGACGGTGACATGATCAGGCATTTCATCCATCATTTTGTTGAGTCGTTGGCGTTCAACTTGATCCAGCATGTTGTGTAACACGTCCATCAGACTTCCAAACTGCGGCAACATTTTTAAAAAAACTACGATTAAAGATAAAACGCAACAAATTTTTATGATGGTTGATTTTATTTTTGCTTGTTCCTGTCGGCGCTGATTAATAACTGCTATTGACTGGCATAACCACTTCGGTTATTCGATGTCTTAGCGTCGTTCGAATCTATACGTATCTATTTTGCTGTCAACACTTGTAGTTAGCCATAATAGTTCGGGTTTCTCCAGCAAGGACTGCCTCAATCCATATATTATTTTGGTTCAAGCTTGCTTTAGCGCCGACGGAAACATAGGCTACCCGGCAATACCCAGGTTACATGTCATGTTCGCGACAAGCGGAACCATCACACCAGTTGGGGCCTAGCACTAATTTCTCCAACTCTGCCTCACCCAGTTCTTTTAGTGGCACTTCCTCCATCAGTTCCATCGACTCACCACTCTCATCAACCATCACCCCTTCACTCTTTCACTCCAGGCTTAAAACTTCCCTTTTCTGCAAACCTTTCCCACCATAGCCTACCTTTTTTCTCCTGGACTGACTCCACGGATTCCCCGGACTGTTTACCGATACTTCTGAGCATATCCGTTTTTACTCTTTAGTCTTCCTGTTCTCCACTTTTAGTTTTCCCTGCTGTACATTAATCTTACTCGTGTAGGCTTTTGATCGCATGTCAGAATAACATCTCTTTTCATATCGTATAGGCTTCTTTAGTTGAATGCTATATAAATTACATAATAACTCAAATTAGTATCCAGACCGCTGATTAGCGTTTCGGTGGCACCGGTCTGTGTTCTTATTGTGTTAGTGGTGTTGATGGCAGTTGTGCAGAGCATTCAACTGTTGAATCTTATACGGTCATTATCTGCCAACAGTCATACTTATTATTATTGGTATTCCATCATCAACTCACTCTTTCATTCTAGGCTTAATTAAATAGGATTCCCCCAGACTGATTACTTTTTACTTCTAGCATATCCGTCTTTACTTTTGATTTTCTTTCTGTTTTACAGTTTTTAGTTGTCGTTTCCGTGCGGTAGATTAAGCTGACTCATGTCGGCTTTTGAGCGCACGTTGAAACAGCTTCTCGTATCGTATCGTGTCGTAGCTGACTTCAGGCGATGTGCAAATCTGCTTTGATAGATTGATTTATCGATTTTGTTATTGCATGACTAATACCAGCATATGAAGGCTATATCAGCATAGCTGAGGCTAATCGTACACATACGTTAGTAGGTTTTATATTAACTCAGAGAGTAGTATTATACTGTTTAAACGTGAATCTATGTTACAAGTTTAATTTATTGTATAGCTCTTAAGCTGCAATTCCTGCAGAAGTCGAAAACGGTGTAAACCAGAAGCGCTACATATATAGATGCAAATGAACGACGTTGACTTGCCTGGTTTATGTTAAGTCCCGGTGCAACCGTTAAAGGTATCAAAGTCGGCATCACCTTCGTCGCCAGCAAATTGTGCGTTAAACCGAACTTACGATCGCTGAGCAAATGTTGATAGATTGCTGTCAATTACACCACAGCAAAGCAAAATTCACCATTTCGTACAGCCAGCCCCCGACCACGCACGCACTGCAACCAATCATTGTTTTGATTACGCCCACTCATCAACTGTCATCGGTCATTTTTGTCAGCTTTTGCGCGGGTATAGATATAATATGATGCGTCTAAGAAACCAATCGCAATCCACGTCACATCACGCACTTGTCATTTTGCCTCATCAATAACACGCTGTTCCAGATCACACCATATGTTTTCGTCCGCTTTTTTCACCAGGTAGTGTGCTTACGCATTTAAGGTGAGGTAGGACAATTTAAGTAATCGGCCTGCAGTGTACACACAGGGTGGCCACAAAAAACTGCACATTTCCATTTGCTTGATGTTAAATTGATATAGCTGACTCAGCTACAAACAAATTGCTTGATGTTATATTGATATTAACCGAATTTTATAATTTTTGGCAGACTTACACCTGAATAGATTCCGAACAAAACAATGCATGTACTGTCCACAGCATCTATTGCGCGTTCCTACAATACCTTGTAGAAATAATATTGTCCGTTTTGTACAACTTTAGTTACCCGGTACGGCGTTTCTTAAATACTTCCAAAGTGTATCTACAAGATGCAGTTTCCTTACTGACTTTATACATTTTCGTTTCAATGACGTCATTATTGCGTCATACGGGGCCTAGTGTCAGATGTAAGTCTGCCAAAAATTATAAAATTCGGTTGAGATTTCACAAAGCTATATCAATGTAACATCACGCAAATGGAAATAAGCAGTTTTTTCGGCCACCCTGTAGTATGTGGGAAACTACTTCCTGGGATATCGTCGACAGTTAAACTGTCGAATTTTGTGTGTGCTGAACTGAAAGCTCAATGGCCAATGAAAAAGATGGGATACATTGTTGCAGTTTTGGGCAATAAAATGATAACTTAATAATTGTATGAAACAAGTTATTAATTAGATACATTGCACATATATGCATGTAAAGATAGACTACTTTGCGGAAAAACCTTATATCAATATCTGCTAACGTACTGCCAAGGCCAAAGATTAATGCCCCTGCCTTAGCCACAATGTAGCCTATATATAACGAACTTTATTGCCGCATACTAACCGACAACGGCCATAATGATGTCAACGTCGGAACACTGAATCTCTGTCAAGAACGGAAGTACTTCTTCCAAGATAATCATTTTGTCCAGACTGTCCAGAAGGCGATTTAAACACTCCAGCGCGTTCGTTTTCGTCTACACATGTACAACGTCTAAGCGTACAACAAAACAGAGTATAGTCGCATATAATGTCATTACAAACAAATTGTCTATTGCTTGTCAATTATATACCGGATTAAACTGTTTTAATGGCGGAAATACGTTAAAAAGGGACAACTCGCAATTAAGAAAAAAGCGCTAAAACCGACTTACTGGGACAGTGTAGTAGTAGTATATGACCAAAAGCAGTCGAATTAAGAGACAGTTATCAGTCGTCAGTAAATATCGCATAAATCATTAATTTGACGTTCGGTGGAGGTATTGCGGTGCGCGATACATAACCAGATTGAGAGGTCAAAGTCACAAGACCATGCAGTCTTGCAGGGAACTCATTAGCAACATAACTGTTATTCAAAGCAGTAACGGATGACGATAATGACTTCACACGTGGCGTTGGTTACGTGACAGTTCTTCAAGATCATTCATCACTTTCACCAGAAATAGAAACATAACGGAAATGCTCTCGCCAACATCGAATTCGCCCATGTCTGACATATACCCTGTAGAAAGTAAACGCCATTGTTCTTAATTAGGCCTATTTTTAATCAGTGTATTCACATCTATGTTTTTCGCATATGACTACAGGCTGTAGGGCCACAGCACTGAGCAGCGCTACATTTGAATTTCAGTAGTCAGTACTATACTTCTGTCACAGCAGTTCAGTACTGACTACTGAAAGTCAAGTGTATCGATATCTTTAGACTTAGTACTTTTCATTTGCCATTTTCCACGGTAATTAGCGGTTTCTCTGTGTATACTCACTCGAACTGCTGACGACTTGGTGAAGAGAGACTTGGCTTTAGGCAGCAGCAGCTTCGTCATCGTATCGTCGTTCAGGTATTTCTTGATAGTACTGAACACGTTGATCGCTGCCTCCTGCACGCACATCAACACCAGTCCAGGGTTCTGCTTCTGATACGCGAAATGATATGTCATTGGCCTAACTCAAATCACGGGAAACTTATTTATCTAAGACGGTTAGCAACTCAATATGTGAAATTTTGTATTTGCACCAGTTTTTTGTTTCCTTGTTTTGTTTCCTATTCTATTGTACTGCCAGTCCAGCCTTTTGGCTGTAAGACATCGATAAACGACGACGACGATGATGATAATGCAGATAACTGTGTATAAGTCCATGGACAGCATATACCTGTCCTTGGATGCTGTTGGATTCCAGCGTCGAGAAAATCATCGGCAATATATTCGACTTGATTTCGTCTTCACTCGCTTTAGCCAATATAACATCCAGCTTCTCGAGCAAATAAACGGTCGCCTGCAGATGACAGAATATCAGCATTCAATACAGACCTACAGAGAAAATTTTATCCGTTCAGCAGCGTTCCTATACGGCCAGCCACGAAAAGCATCACGTAAGGTAACGACTTTTTTCAGTTCGTATGTTATTCTAATTACACCGTTTGTCTGCGGGCAAAATTTGTACACGAATGAGATGTGCCAGCTTCGACTGATCAATAGCCAGTAAACTCAATGTATTCTATCATCCCACTGTACAGCTTCCCTCCAGGAAACTCATTCATGTGGCTTGAATTAACCCGAGTGACCCAGAGATGCAGCGGAAAGGGATCTGGTAAGGCTTCCATCTTTAATCATGATAGCCTACTCTCGTAGTATTGACACAGCCATGACCCAATTATTCCGAAACATGGTTTCGATATCCCTTAATCATTCTTGATGCGCTGCTAATTTTTAGGCATACGTCACGCGTCTTCGAAGAATCATTCCGGCTGATGAAGATTGCCGATAGTCCACAATGCTTTGAAATGGCTAATGAAAACAGCCACAGCAGCATTGGCTGCGTAGTCGCTCGAACTGTTTTGTGCTGAGACATTGAATTGAGTGAGTTATTGAGTAAAAGCTTCACGTTCCACTCGACACATTGTAGGCCCTTTCAAGGACACTGAAATGAAGAAGTCAGCAATGACGCTCTGAAAGTTAAATCTTTGACACTCTACTGATGTTCTAAAGTATTTAACCTCGTGTCGTCAAAAAGATAGCGCTGTGCGATGAATATACAATCGACGAATAACGTTATCCTCTAGAGAAAACATGTTAACCAAACAATCCACCGCCAAAATAAGTCACGCCTCTGTTATGTGCAGAGACCGAATCAAACATTTTCAGTACCTTTTCTCATCAGTATAATACTAATCCACTTTTGCCATAGCCCTTCTGTTCTTTCATATGAAGACCAGTCTTCGATTTAAAATGGATAGCAAGGTAAATTTGGCTCAGTTGCAGCACAGCAGGACGGAGGAGGCTGTGACTTCACCTGAACTGGCCGCGCCATAGTGAGTATCCTGTGCAGTTCGGGCTGGACGATTTTTTTGTACTCGTTGGCGTCGGCGTGCTGGACGACGGCGATAAGCGACGGGAGGACGAGAACGACCATGTCTGGAACATCAAGCTGTTCCCGCAACATCGCCAATACCGACTTGTACAGTAGTTTCTACACACCGCAACCACACCAGCATATACTCGCACCGGGTCAAAGAACCTTCGTTTTATGTGTCCGCCGTCTCGATGTGTTCGGGTGTGCGCCGTGTCTGTCTGTCCTTGTGTATGTCTGTCGCGATGTCCCGAAACCGCAGCGATGTTGACAAGAAACTTCACAGACCAATGATGTTCGACTACAATGTGATGTTAAATCATAGAAAACGGGCACTAGCAGAGACATATATGCATCTTTTAAGTACATCTAAGTTACCATTAATTGTCGGCTAAATGATGCGATGAATGACTTCCCACATTTGTCAAACTGTACTGTTATTTGTAGAAATTAAAACTCGTGTTCAGTGTTCTGCATATTACCACCTCAAACAAACTATGTTTAAATTATTGAGTAGACTAGACACGATTACGTTCTCAAAGACACGCAACGACAATTTTGCTACAATCAACGCAGCGTACCTTAACGCAACATCAGCAAAATTTCTGTAAAAATTTACTGTTTATTGCAAAAGCTACACAACGATAATTGAAAGAGACCACACATTATGAAACATCGCGCAGTATAATATTTCGTCAAATGTGATGTGTGATGAAAATGGTGGAACAGTTTTCTAGTTAGCTTAAATTGAACTCAAAACAAGTGATATACAGAAACACGTCACACTTTGCTTCGACTAAGCTGTCTGTCATATTCGCGGGTTGGATCTGCGCATAGCAACTTACTTTGGGAAATTGTGGAACGGCTTGCGGCAGAACGGAGAAAAACTCGCACTTGTCGGCCATCTCGCGCGACTCGACACAGTCCATTGCTTGCATACATCTCACTACCGGGTCATCGAAGTATTTCAGCTGCATACAGCCAGCAAAGCACTGACTTCGACAGCATTTTCAGGAAAGTTTGGAAAAGACGAAACCAAGTGATAAAATGTTGCGAGTAATACAAATCGCTCACACGCGGTATGTCGGATTTTTGATTTTAGGCTGCATCGAATGCATGAGATGCAGACTATTGTTACCGATGTTTGTGGTGTCTGTCTGCCTGTCACGCGGCTCATCTCGGCTTCACTGTGCAAAAATGGCCGCTGAACAGTTCAAGATGCTGTTTGGGGTGAACACTCTGGGGCCCATAAAATACTGTGTCAGACGAAGGTCCTGATTCCTCCACAGAGAGAAGAAAGGGGGTCCACTTTTAAATTTTGGGACATCTCATATCTCCAGAACAGCTGAAGCTAGAGACTTGAAATTTTGGGGTTGGGGTCCTAACGAAAACTATGCAAAAGTAGGCCACAAAGGGTCGGGGCGCGGTCACGTAACCTAATTCTGAATTTTGGACCACCCTCGTATCTCCGGAACGGCTGAAGCTAGAGATTGCATGCATACAGAGGGGTTGAGGCCCTAACGAAAACTATGTAAAAGTATAATAGGCCATATGGTGTCGGGGGCGGGGTCGCGTTACCTAATTCTGAGTTTTTGGACCCCCTCGTATCTCCAGAACAGCTGAAGGTATAGACGGCTGTGGGCCCTAACGGAAAACTATGCAACAGTAGGTCATATGCGGGTCTGCGTCTGGGTCACGTGACCACTTTTAACTTTTGCGATCCCCTTCATATCTTATGAACGGCTATAGTTATAGAGTCCATTGCGTGCAGTGTGTGCAGTGCATTCGATGTAGCCTTCGCCAAACTACTTTGGCTTCTTGTTAGTTTATCTCTGTATTTATACGGCAAAGCCGTTTTCACATTTAATCATCAGTCAGGAGAGCACTTACCGCCATAAAGTATTGCATAGTGGGTCGATATCTAACATCGCGATTGATCATTCGCTCGACAGGTTCCACAAGTTGGACAGGCATCGACTGGACCACCTCGCCGAATACGTCATCCATCTGCGTTGTCATCATCATCATCGTCGCCGTCGTCATCATTATATCATCATTATTATCAGAGAAAGTGACATGATAACACCGTTGAGTTCATTCATCATTCTACCAAACGCTAACAAGGATACATATTTAATTTCAAATTTAGGCAAAGGCCAGTATATACCAAGAGTAATACTCAAGAAATGAGAAATTTTTGTTAGAAAAAGGACCATCATTCTTGTGGTCTAGTTAGAAATATGTCGGTATACTTTGCGTGTGTCTGGAGTATTTTGTGCCGTATTTTTGATTATTCTGCACTAGTCATTCTGCCCGCCCAGTCGGGCATTACGTAGGCAGCTCTGTCCCGCTTTTCGCCCGCCAAGGCCCCCGCTTCCCGTACCCGTGTGTAGTATGCGTGCCGTCCAGTCAGCACCAACGCGAACAAAATAGACATACTACTTAGTGCACACGAAAGAGAAATACGTCCACGAAAATTCTACACTTAACCAATACCACACTGCTGGCTCAGTCACGTGGTCCCCTATCCAAGACCCCCACCGCAACTTTTTTGGCGCCCTAGTGCTAGCCTGAAAAATTAGAGACAATCGCCTTACCCGTTCCCGAGTTGTGAGGGGACAGACAGACAGACAAACAAACATACATACATAGCGCCTTATATGTATACTAGCTGTACTGCCCGCCCAGTCGGGCTTCCTCGCCACCC
>Ga0126335_1002240_pt1 | contig 11461 bp, 7 predicted proteins | sample OlaspJWI45metaG_FD_108409 | JGI IMG/M metagenome (GOLD analysis project Ga0126335, IMG submission 108409) | Marine gutless worms symbiont microbial communities from Oahu, Hawaii - Olavius sp. 1 OAHU.JWI-45 metaG | ecosystem: Host-associated > Annelida > Digestive system > Unclassified | place...
AGACCTTAGACCTTAGACCTTAGCGAGTGCGTTAGCTCGGCTATTGCTATGGTGACGTGGCTCTCTGTGTGTCTGTCACGTTGACGTATTGTGCCCAAACGACTGAGTCAATCATCATGCGACCTTCACAAGATTGTAGCCTAGCCATTCTAGTTTTTCCACAACAAGTATGAACCCGATAGCTCGAAGGGATGCCCCTTACTGAGGGCGTCAAATGGTACGCAATGTTGGGAATATGTTGTGCACAAGTGTCAGTCGATGCAGTATAAGTGGCGCCATTGTGCGAGTGGAATAACACTGACTGACACTTGTGCATGTATACAGCATAAGGTGGCATTTGTCAGTGACAGCAGAGCTGCTTGTCCTATGTACATTAGCTACACAGCGACAACCAGTCACCCGAGCTCTCACCAAAGTAATCCCATCTCATCTCAATATTCTGTGGGTATTTCGACAACAGTGACAGTGACAGTGATGTCAGTGTATTACTCCAGGACTTCCTTCGTCTTCCATGCTCTCTCTCCATTTTCTGGGAACCATGTCAATGCTCCGCTTGGGATTACATACATAAAACATAACAACATAGACGATGCGGCCGCAAAGCAAAGTTCTATACGACAGTTAAATCAACGTGTCGTTCGTTCGTTCGTTCGTTCGTTCGTTCACTCATTCACTCATTCATTCATTCACTCACTCACTCACTCTCATTCAACGTTACTAAGCAGAATGCACAATCACAGCTGTAACAGTGGAGACTACCGACCTGTGACAGGTAGAGATGGACTGCCGGGGCAATCTCGGGTGACTGATGAACGGCAACGGAGACGAGCTTCAAAGCTTGCTGATTGAGATCACGCAGCACTCGCACTTCAAAGTCACACTGTAAGTACACACGTATGTACAGTATTCCAGTCAATTTCACCACCGGAATAGATTTTCACTGCAGCGAGTGCAAGTTACAATCCGACTTAGACTCAAGACTTATTAGTTCCAGACCAAGACCAAGACTTAATGTGTCAATACCGAGACCCGAGACTTGAGGGTCTCAAGACCACGATTCAAGAACAAAACTCAGCAAAAACAAAGATGCTTTGGTAAGAAATCAAATCGCACAATAAACGATTTTAACTTCACTTTCTTGTGCATAGATAATAATTGTACATGGTAGTTCAATAAGATGAAAACTCAACCAGACACTGCAGCAGCATCAGACTCTACTACTACTGCAAAAGACCGACTGGAAAGCATCCTATCTATCACTCATTCATTTGGCGTCATCAGCAGACAACTACTGTTAAAATGTTCGCCACAATGGCAGAGGTGGCAAGTAGACAGCACTTCAGAGAATACTTATCTGGCAGCGGATGCAACAGTTTGTATATGCCGCTGCATGCCACTTCAGCCCAAATGTATGAATCCAACTGACGAGGTGTGTGTGGCTTGGTGACAAATTTACACGTAAGGTAGTTCATCGATCAGCATTAATCAGAGGCTCATTCACTGTTGAATACTTGCAAGATACGCCCGGGCAATTTTACGTATGATTTGCCATTTTGTGAGCAGTAAAGTTGCTCGTATTGTCGGACAAGACATGGAGCTTCAAGACTGATACTGAGACTAAGACTCAAGTCTCGAGAACTCCATGACATGCGTTGGGAGTGTTGGGAGTTTCAGTTCACACGACATGTGGACTACTGTGATCGATGATCACGGCATCTGCCAGTCTCTCCGTTTTTCATAAGACTTTGTAGTGCAAACACGGCTCAACAGATTGAGGTCCCCAAATTGTTAGGCGCCAAAGAAACCTCGTATTTCACATGGGAGTCCCAATTTATCACACTGATTCGAGGCAGCCTTCTCCAAATTACTTGTTCAAGTTAATTGCTGAGTGCGGAGCACTGAGGTTCACGGATAGTGAAATAAGCTGTGTGGGTGTCAGTCTGGATAAGAGTCGGGGTGGGTGACTGCTTTCTTCTCCAAGCGATATCTCAGGATGCAGAAAGCCTGTAAACGTCAAACTTGGCACAAAGGTAGCGTCTAGTACGAGGATGATGCACACATGAAGATTTTTGGAAAAAGTTCTTTAGTTGTGGCAAAATTTGCAAAAAAATGCTAAAATAATAGGCTTTTGTGATATCACTAATTTTTTCATTTCAATCGCCAGAGGTCGGCAGCACAAGCAGCAACAGCACATAGTGAGCTATACTTAGTAACATGACGTCACCAACGTAAATATGTTAATTACCGCTCTTCTACTGAGCGGAAAACTCCCGTCTACGCAGAGCACTGAGGACCCTGCGATGCTAGTCACCTTACTCGTATCACAATGGAATAAAACTGCACTGCTGTGAGTGCAAAGTATAATCCATAGTTTCTATGTTTCAAGGGGTTGCTCCACGTTAACAGACCCAGATCAAACTCCAGGTCAGAAAAGACAGACAAAATTACACATCAAGTGCTCCCAAACCACACAATGGTAATAAGCAGACAGCGTTTCTACCTGATCAAAGGTAAGGCACTGAGGGAGAGAACCAGCCACCCACCTCATAGGCCAATGACACTAGAAATAAAACGTTGCCAATGCTTCTTGCTCCAACAGGTGCCAAGCAAATGGGACAACTGCAATCATTTACTCACAATAAGACTCCTGCTTAACTTTTTAACTGCAACAGCTTGCAACTGTTCACATTTTCAAAGAATACCGCACCTCATCTGGACTTTCTCGAGTCGGTATCGCACGAACACATCGCGATATCTTTGCATTCTGTACACGAACGGTTCACCAACAGAATACTGCAGCAGACTACAGTAACCCAAGTGTATTATTTATCTATTTAAGACAATATCTATACAATATTTGTGTAAACAACTGTCAGCTTGACGAACTGTCTCTTAAAACAAATATGCTAATAGCACACTTACATATATCCTGCAATGTCAGTACATGCTTTTCATAATTATAAGCATAATATCTAACAAATAATGTGATATAGATCAAGGTTCATAAAAACTTTCCATTTTAAATTTTTTACGACTTTCCGATCGGTGTATAGTTTCCGAAACTTAAAAGCAACGAGACAACATCGGCCGAGTACTTTCATGCAATTACACCAGAAATTTTATGCAAAATGGCTGCGTCCGCTTTCTCGGCCGAACAAAAATCACATCCATACACTCGAAACCGTTCCACATTTCAATAACAATATCAACAGCAATGTTAAAAAGACATTTATTCTAACTTTTCACAGCTGTCCACACTTGCTTAACAAAATGCTCACACCCGCAGCACAAAACATGCCACAGTCTACCGATTTTGCTGCTCGGTCCAACTTGTTGTCCAGCTCTTCGATTTCTCTCTTGACGGCACCCAACTTGTTCTGAAAACAGAAACCGTTCACAGACCTTAAGACTAATCAGACAAAATGCACCTCTTATTGTCAAATTTAGAATTTAATAAAAGCGACTAGCTCTGAAACAACAAAGTATTCAGTTTAAAAGTTCTTAAAAATACATGCAAAGACCATTTAAAATGAAACCATATGAAATAATCCCGAATGTCATCTAAAATAATGTACCAACTACACTGTGGTGTAGCTTCATAAATTTAAACATAGACAAAAGCTAACGAACGACAGAAGAAATTTCTCTCAGCATGTTTTAGTTTGATAATCACAGATGTCAGTCTGCCTCAGTCTTAAAGAAAAGGCAAAGGTCATACACTTAATATAGCGCCTCTTAGTGAAAGAATCTGACTGCAGAAGTGCTCAAATGTGGCACGCGTTGTCGAGGGATTTCACAGTTTTACCTGCATTGCACACCCATGCGTTTATCCACGAAATGGAATGAACCATACCTGCCTTTGCCTCCCCAGCCAAACGTGGTCCTCATTTACTGACCGGGTGGGGATGGAAGGCTGAGTTGTCCTAGGCACCGTCACAGTGAGTAAACAGTCTGCCGAAGACCGCTATGTGACAACTATCACAGTCATTAGCTGCTCAAGCCATCACGCCTTATGGGCAACTGCAGCGCAGCGACTATAAGCGTCAAATTGGAGATCGGCCGAAATGACTTTGTGTCAGTCGGGTCCATGTCAGCCTTCTTCACAATCGGCGTGATGTATGCTGCCTTCATCTTTGACGGAACCACGCCATACTCCAGCGACCAGTTAAACAGTCGACAGAGGAATGGCGCGAGTAGATTCGCATTGGTCTTTAGCAGCTGCGTCGGAAGTGGATCAGATGAACACTGTTTGTCAGGCAGTGCAGGAATCATCTCAGTCGTTTCCGTCTGCGTCACTGGCGTGAACACACGGAGTTCACAACCTCAAACCCTTAACCTCTTGGATCATAAGCTGCGACGCTAGTCACTGAGCCACCGAGTCGCCCACATGAAATAGCCACAGAGCAACTGATGAGTCCTAGACTACTACCTGCTTGTCAGTCAGAGCATCGTTGAATCCACTTTCATCCTTCTCCAAGTTGTCCATCGTTTCCTGCATCACCTGCAGACGCAACAACAAATTACCAATATAAGTCAAACTGTACCGTCTTCTGAATACTCGCTAACATGTTGTGTTGCTTCTGCAAAGCCTTCTAATGCGCGCATTTAGTAGAAATATATTTCAAAATGTGTATGCTACGTTATATAAGCAAACTGAATTAGCTCTCCTTGCAAAATAGATAAATTGAAACATTGCCGCCATACAGGTGTGGATAATATACAGAAATGGCAAGTTCAGAATTTCAGACACTCCACTACTTCTGGTACTTGTCGAGTACATGTACTCGGGAAGATACTCGATCGAGTGCTCGAGCAGCAAACTACTCAATAGTGACAGAAAAACGTAGGATGTTCTTAGGATGTTCACTGTAGTTATCTTGACATGTGGCACAGCTGTGCCCTGTTTGGTGGATAACAATATTAATTAAATGCATGCGATAAGGACTACTGCGAGACAGATGATCCCATGCCATGGTGTGTCTATCAGTCTGTCTGTCACGTGCCTGAATCCTGCAAAAACAGCTGAACAGATCGAGGTCGCGTTTGGGTGGAAATGTCTGAAGTCACAAAAACACTGTGTTAGATAGGGGTCTTGATCCTCGACCCCCTAAGGGATGGGGAAGGAGGAGTGGGGGAATTTTTTCTGCTGTTCTGAAAGACGGGAGGAAATTCAATGCAGTCATTGACGAATTACTTCGGCAACTCGTCTATAACAACACAGGGTGTACAATAATTCCCCGAGTATTCCAGCTACACTTGAAGGTAAAAAAAACGTAGAGGTCATACACTTGATACAGCGCCCCTTAGTGAAGAAACCTCACTGCAGAAGTGCTCGGGTATGGCACGCGTTGTCGAGGGATTTCACAGTTTTACCTACACACCCATGCGTTTATCAACGAATGGAATGAACCATAGTGGTCTTTGCCTACCCAGCCAAACCTGTGCCTCACTTACTGACCTCCTAGAGATGAAAGGCTGAACTGGATAAGGCACCATTATGGTGAGTAAACAGTCTGCTCAAGACGTGACGGCTATCACAGTTGTTAGCTGCTCAAGCCGTCATGACTCACTTAGCAACTGGAGCACAGAGGAGCATCGAACTCATGACCTCCCGGGCCGCAAGCCACGACGCTAGCCACTGAGCCACAGAGTCACTTGCAAGCAGAGGCTCACCCTTAGGTCTTCATCGAGTTCCCGTATCTGTCGTTTCTTGTATCGTTTCTTGTCCTGGAATGCTATTAGCTGCTCCTCCATCTGCTGCTTCTGCTCCATCTCATCGCCTGCATCAACGTCAAGTAAGTAAGTAAGTAAGCAAGCAAGTAATGGCAAATATGGTTCCGTGGCAAGCATCTCTAAACTCCACCTCTCAAACCAATATTGCGACACAAGCAAATTAAAATTCTCGGGCAGGCACAGAGGGTCCACCTGTGTCCTCCCTATAACTGTGACAGGCCAGACTTCAGTGGCGCTTGGGTGTGATGGGTTGGATAACAGACGAGACCGCTACCTCGTATATTAAAGTCCACCAGTCTGCAGCTCACTGTGCTACACTTGTCTAAGCATAAAAAACTGCCAAATAACATGCACCGATGTATTTTACAGACTCGACATTATTGTCCATCATATTTCTCATGACGGCAGTGCACGGAAATCTATCGACAAGATAGGAAATTCATTCATTTCGTTTAGTAACTGTCATCATCGCTACATCTTTCAGGTGGAAGGCTGCTGCAACAGCACCAAAATACTCACTGAAATCTTTCAAGCTGAAAGGCTCCTTCAAACATTCAGCAGAGAAAACCGGGCAACTAAAACACTCATACTAAACATTCAACAACAAATTACTCTTTATTATCATTACAAGTCAGGTGACTATCGTCACAGGGCCCTCAGTGCTCAACACTGTCTGAGATAACACGTTGAGAATCCACTCGTATGGTGGCACCACGTATATGCTGTTTGTGTGTATATGTGGCACCACCATGCAAGTGGAAAAAATTGGTGTTTTTACCGTTTGCTGCTTTTTGGCTAAAAATTTTGCCAAAATTTTAAAGCAGTGCATAATTTAAAAACAAAAAGTTCAAACACCAATGGGCATCATCCTCACATCACGGGTTATGTTTGTCCAATTTCCGCATTTCTAATATTTTTGGTTTCTGAAGTAACGTGTGGAGTAGAATGTGTTCATTTTTGCCGGGTTTTGGAGGGTTTTTAAAATTCTGCCACAATCAAAAAACTTTTAAAAAAGTGCGTGCATCATCCTCGTACTAGACGCCACTTTTGTGGGAAATTTGACATTCTTAGGCCTCCTCAGTCCTGAGGTATCGTTTGCAGAAAAAAACAGTCACCCACCTAGCCAGATACCGAGCTTATTTCGCCATCCATCAACCTCAGAGCTCTGCACTGAACAGGGAGGCAGCCAATTTATCGCCAAGTCAACTTGTCCTCGTTGCCAAGTCGACTCATCCCCAACTCATCGTCAGACCTCACTGAGGTTAGTGTTAAGAGTCAGGACTAGAATTATGGTTAGCTTTAAGACTAGTGAGTGAGTAAAGACTTAGCGTCCCACTCGACACTTTATAGGTCATTTCGGGGACAATTTTTTCAGGTCCAATGGCCCAATCAACAGCATAAAAGCACTGAAGGAAGCCAGTTGGCCACTGAGATAGGCTTCAGTCCCACCAGAACCACTCCACTGTGTTACAATATAAACTGTAGGCAACCGTTTCTAGGCCAATCACAACGCAAGGGTCCCAGTGTGACAAAACCCCAATCTGCTGGACCTATAACTTGCCTAGAACATCGCGCAACAAGCGCAGCTCTGTGTTAATGTTCCCTCTTTTACTTCAGACCATCACCACTAATAGGATGAGGCCACGGAGGTTGAGGGTGAATGTAGGGTTAGAGCTTAGAGTTAGATCTTAGGGTTAGGGCCAGTTAGCATTGGAAACGAGTTGACTGCAAACGTCACTAAAACAATGCTGGTGAAACTGTGGGGGAAACGCTTACTGGTCTCTCCAACGCGTGCCAGACTGCGGTGGTACGTCTGGTTGCGGCTGTTCAGCAGACGAACGGTGTTCTCGAGAGCTCGCGTCTCCTTCTCTGCCTTACGAATGTCGGCGTCGAGTTGGTCACCCTTGCGCTGTAGCTCCTCCTTCTCCTGAGCCGCCTTCAACCACATTATACCGTCGTCAATGTCAACAGTCAACGACGTTTTTCATCCGGTTGGCAGTGTGTTGTAATGGTTCACATCGTTGGTCCGATCAACGAGGTTAATCCACATCGGGCCCGGTAAGTACTTGGATGGATGACCGTCTTCGGACGGGTAAACCATCTGGGTGTCTAACCAGCCAACTAGCTCGACTCAGCCTTCCATCCCTCCTGGGTCAGTAAATGAGGACCAGCTTCGGCTGTGAAGGCAAAGGCATGGTTCATACCGTTTTTGGATAAACGCACGGGTGTGCAGGCAAAACAGTGCGATCCCTTGCAATGCGTGCCATACCTCAGCACTTCTGTGATAAGGTTACCTCATGAAGAGGCACTATATCAATTGTCCCTTACCTTTACCTTTTTCCTTTACCATTGTCACTTAAAATACTTTACAGTATGAAACTGAATAACTAAGTAGCTTAAGTAACTTAGCATTGGCCACATCGGATGTGGCGCCACTTGGTGATTACGGCAGACAAGCATATATGTGGTACAGGGGGACAGTAGCCAACATTTTCCCCCACTTCCCCTATCCGAAGGGGAACTAATACAATGCTCCGTGAGCCCCTAAGAGTCCTCACCCCAAGCAGGACCTCGATCCGTTCAGCCGTGTTTGCACAGCAAAGCATAAAGCCGCATCACAGACAGACAGACGCCGGGATCATTGATTGCAATAGTCCACATCATGCATTCGATTCGGCCTAATGACAAAAATTTTATTTAAGTCAAATTAGGTACAAAACTGACAGCAATAAACTATGAAAGACTACGGGAAAAAATAGACCTTGATGATGTAGTAAGTCTGTGATTTCTCTTCTTCACCCTCAGGTGGTGCCATCGCAATCATGGTCACCTCCAGCCTGTCACGATACCACCAACGAAACGAAAAGATGCACATTAGATATAAAGTTTAAAATTAATAAAATTTAAGACTACAGTATGTCAGCATAAAATTTAAGACTGTTTCTACTGTTTCCGTCTTGCATGCTTTTAAACATTCCTCGGAGAATGTCTGGAATAACCTCCCAGCTGACGTTCAAAATTGAACACCGCTATATTCATTCTGGCACTTCCCTAAACATTTCTATTCCATACCACATCTGCCACATAGCCTTTTAGTCTTTGTGCCCACAAAAATGGTTTTTACAACATATAGCATATCATACGTTTTCAAATAATATGACGATAATATGACAATTCCCGGCATACAGTGACGAATCCAGTTTGTCAATCGTTGTAACTGCTGAGCCAACCCCGTGTGGGTTCCGGGGCCTAGAATAGACCCACTCTTTGCAGCTGACAGGCGAACCAATCATGGTTCAAAGAAAGAAGAAACCCTCAGGTGCCCGACGGAAGCGCCGGAGTAAACAAGAAAAAGCGAATGCTGCCCCACAAGCCGACGTAGGACCGGGAGCTCGAGGCGCCCACAGTGGCGAATCGTGCACTGGGACTGATGTTGATACTGCGGGTAGCAGTCGCACAAAAAGACCGCTGTCACCTAGTGGGACACCTCAGGATGCCCAGAGCCAGGTGAAGTGTACTAAGCAGAAACAGAAAGAAACATCATATAACAGTTAGAGACCTCCTGAGATTTTTAACATCCTCACGGAGGTTTTCATACAGTACCCTGGTAAGAAATACCAGGGGCTTTACTGGGGGATGGACTATGGGCCCATCTGCGGCCTGGTTCTACGAAGGACAACTTTGCCCCCACTGAAACTGGAACTGGAACTGCTGAGCCACAGAAACCAATATATCAAACTGCGAAAAGTAAACCTCAAGCAAGTTGTGTCTATTCCTAGCACCACTTAGAGACGTACGGGTTTTACACTTTCTTTTACCCAGACCGACTCCGGCCTTGCCAACTGTGGCACATCACAATCTTAATCTAACCCTTCAATCAAATTTGACTTTAAGGAAAACAACAAGAAGCTCAGCTGTTGCTGACAAACTGCCCAATGTTTGCGCTGCCCTCTGGTGAATAACTGTGATTTACTGGCCGGATTTTGTGATTTTTATCTACCCCTCTCACGTATGACGCCCTCAATGAGAAGAATCCCCTCGAGCTATTGGGTTCATATTCGGTATGGGATAACTAGAATGGCTGGGCGACAATCTGGTGAAGGTTGCATGTCATTTGGGCACAATACATCAACGTTAGTATGTGACAGACACACTGACAGCCACCAAAGTGACAGACCGACAACCACATTGCCATAGCATATGCTGCGCCAATGCAGTGCGTCGTGCAGCAAAAATTGTGGTCAGCTTGCAAACGAAGGTGTCGAAACACCTGCCTGCCTGTTCCCCTCACCCAGTGACATCTAGTGTCAAAGGTAGTTCTAGCACTAGAGTTATGGTTTGCGTTGGAAATAGTCAAAACTTTTCAGGCCATTTTCCGAGTGCAAATGTCCAGGAACCTGAAGGAAGACTGACCGTTTCTTGATTCTGTTAATGGCAGCAATGCGCTCCAGCAGTTCGCCATTGATTGTGTGCCTCTCAGCATCGGCAGCTTTTATCTGCTGCCGTAACATTTCCACGTGGATCCTGATCTCCTCGCGCCGTTCCTTCATCGCCGTCTCCATCTGCATCCTTTCCTTCTCCAGCGACACGACTCCGTCCGACGACTTGTAGAGCGCATCACGGACTTGTTTCAGCTCCAACTTTATGACGTTGTCCTCGACCATCAAGTTCTAACAGCATACAAACACAACGTACGAAACATTACAAGTAGCACAGAGGACATACGTGCTGTCACAGATCCTGGACTCATATAGAAAACGACTCAAGAAACTTAGTAGTCTGGCTTTCAGTGTTTTCCGACAATCTGGATGGCTGTAGTGCATCTATGTCCTATCAGAGGTTGGGCAGTAACAGGTTATATAAGCCATAGTGCTAAGCACCAGAACAAGAGGCCAAAGTAATTTGGCGAAGGCTGCATCGAATCCCCCTCCTCCCGCTGTGGGGATCAGGACCCCCATCTAACACAATGTTCCTTCGGCCTCCAAGAGCGTTCACTGGAGCGTGCATCTGGGGCCCCAAATGTGACGGCTGTAGCTACGTGGGTGGTCTGTGCAAATAGGCGACTTGTCACATCACATCTAAATGTAATAGGCACACTATAGGTCGTCATATGGTGAAGTTTTGCCATGTTTTGTGTATAAACATATTATTTTCTTTCTTTAATTACTGTCATCAGCGCCTCTGAAGTCACGACCTTATGGCGCTATATAAGCTTTATTATTATTATTATTATTATTATTATTATTTAATACCCTTGGGTGTATAGTTCCCAAGGGTTAAAAGCAATAAAAACAGTGCTGGTATGGCTATTGGTCTGGATCGTCCTGGAACACAAATGTGTCATGCAGAAGAACTGCATTGAATCGTTGCATGCCATAGACAGATGCTGGAACAAGAATGAAGTTTCTAGCGATTATCATCATCATCATGATCATCATCATCATCATCATCAGTAACAGAGCAAAGACTTGCTACAAAATGATCTGTTATATGTTGAGTGGAACACAAACCCACACCAAGTCAAAACTATCAAGTTGCTTTATTACAGTGCCGCAAGCATTTTATAAACATTAACAAGTAATTTGACAAAGGCTACACCGAATGACCCCACGCAGGCAACATCACTGCATGCGCCGCCACCGATTTAAGCTGCGTGACAGACAGACACAGACATCGGTAAGAATTGTCGGCATCTCACGCATTTGATGCAGCCTTCAAATTCAATGCA
>Ga0126335_1002241_pt1 | contig 11461 bp, 11 predicted proteins | sample OlaspJWI45metaG_FD_108409 | JGI IMG/M metagenome (GOLD analysis project Ga0126335, IMG submission 108409) | Marine gutless worms symbiont microbial communities from Oahu, Hawaii - Olavius sp. 1 OAHU.JWI-45 metaG | ecosystem: Host-associated > Annelida > Digestive system > Unclassified | place...
GTTCACCAAACGATTTGTTAGAAATGTTAATATCACATATTATTGACAGAACAGAGTGATCACTTTTACCGAGAGGACTTAAGTAATTTATTGTATTAAGATGGTCGCCATCTGTCCAAAATACAGTACTCGGTTCATTAGAGCCTCTACACCTGGTAGGGTTGTGAACATGTTGTTAAAAAAATTTTTTTGAATAACTTCATAAAATTTCTGACAACTGTTATCATTAGTAATTAGATCATGTATAGACCAATCAATATGGTAATTAAAATCGCCGATAATTAAGTTACTGCCTACATATGCTGATTACAGATCTCAGATATTAGATTATCTAATCCACAACATATTATTTATTCACAGCTGTATAAAATATTGTAATTCTATAAATTAAACATGTTTCGAGTTTTCGACTCAAGAAAGAGAGCTTTGTTTCGTTTTCCATTATTTTCTGCGCAACATTTTCGCCTGATAAGCTTTTTTGCTGTCGCGTACTAGCGATGACGTCCGCCGTCGAACAAACTTCGACTCGTTTGCATATACACCGCTGCTTGCTAATAAGTTCGCTGACAAACATTGCCGTTGACAAGCCAGCCAATAACTTTAACCGAAACATGTATTAAAACCCGAAAACAAACGTTTATCGCAATGTTATGAATTCTTATCGGCGTAATTTACTATCGCAAAACTTAATTTACGTGACAACAACGCGGATGAATTCGTTCGGTGCTTTGGCCGTGGGGTCGGTGTGCTGTCGTCGTTCATCGTTGGCGAGGACTGTGTTTGTTGGGAATTGTTGTTGTTTGTGAATTTGCGAAACAGAACTTCGGACGATTTTTTCGGTGCTGGTTACTATTTGATGCAATACTGCTGTCGACTAAGGGTCCTCGCCGGGGCCATCTGTTTGTTGGTGTTACTATCACGGTGTGTGACATCGTGGTCACTTGGACTGTCGGCGCCGTGAAGTTAGAGGCGACGGCGGCGTGACGTATGCAAATGAGGTTGCGGAGACAGTGATTTACCCGGCGTAAGTGATGCGGAACGGATGGTTTTTGTCTGTAGGCGTACTTGACGCTCATGGGGATAGAGGCTTCCACTGTTATTCTACTGTCTTACTGTCCTGTGAGTTGTGACTTTTTTACAGCTTGTTTCGCATTTCTTGTCCAAGAAATCACCTGGAAAGTTCATGCCACACTTGTCTGCTGCTTCTCGTATTCTTGACAGGGCTATATCTTCATGGATTTAAAAATGGATTTTAAAATACCTCTGTGTTTGCAAATTAACAAAATTAATTTCATGATTTTATTGTTTTTGCATTAGTTTACAACACTTTCTGTTGTACTATATATGGTGAAATATTTGATGAAAAACTAGTCTGTGTTGTTGGGTTTGGCATGTACATAACATACACAGGTTTGTGTGTTTGTTAACAGATTTATACCGTGATGGACACCACGCAGCGCAATGCTGCGGCAGGAAACACCTTTGCGATTGTCGGATCGACTGTAGATGGGTCAGGTCACATAACACAAGACATGCTTACCGACTGGTTAACTCGGTTGCAGCACGCAATGTGCCGCGATCGTTCACCACAACAGGCATCTGCATCTTCTGTCAGTTTGGACAATAATGCAGTCGATGAAAGTGACGTGGTGGTTGAAGTGCAAGAGTTTGTGCCTGAAGAGGAAATAACTGTTGTTGAAAGTGGAGAGATCATCCGTTCTAAGGCATCCAGTACCGGTATATGTTACGATGTTTTAATGTTGAAGTGCTAGAAACTGTATCAGTGAACTTAAGATTCAGTATGCAGATGTCCTTGCTTAAAACCTGATGAATGACAACCTTATTCTTTAACACAGCATCAGAATTTTGAAGAAAAAAAACAAATTGGTCAAATTGACTGTGATACTGATAGCGTTCAAGATCTGGGACATTGGGACTAGCAGTCTAGCACACTGCATGAACCAGTCTATCTTAGCTGCCAATGCTGCATACAGACTTCTGTATGCAGCATTGGAGTTCTGACTAGATGGAGAATCTGTGATCTTTTGGTAGCTCAGCCTTCCAGGAGACGACTTTCTGCCACTTTTAGAACTAGTAATTTAGACAAAGCCTTCAACTTAGTTCCTGTTGTTTGGCGTGGAGTATAGGATGATGTCGCTGTATTTTTGTTTTTGGTTGTCTGCCTAACGTGTGTCCTCATGATCAGTATGAATATGCTGATAGTGTCTAAGTATCACAGCAGTTCATGGAGCCATCTGTATGTCTCTCAGCACATCATTTACGTTTACAGCCAGCACACCCGACTGCAGTTCAATCAGCTGGAACTCGCCATCCACTCTGGTGTGCTGCAGAGTGACTGTGGTACACTTAGTGAATGCAGAAAGTAATTAAAATGTGTTACCAGCCTGTGCAGCAGGCATGCTAAATTTGCACGTGTAATTTACGTGTTATCATTGTTTTTCTTTTGCTGAAGAATGCATGGATGAATAATGTGTGTAACCTATTCAGCTACTGCTGCGTCAACGGCACAAATAACTCGTGTTGATGCTCAAACCACATCTCAGACTCAGTTGCAAAGAGAACAGCTAGAAAACCATCCAGAGCCGACATTGAGCTATGAGCTTCAGCAAGGCTACCGCATTCTGCGTGAACTGACCAGTGACTCGAACAAGTCATTTGTCAGGCCATTTGTGAACCCAATTGACCCATCATCGCCTGACTATGCCGAGTATCACAGACGTGTTAAACGTCCCATCTGGCTGAAGCAAAGTAAGTTAATGAAGTGCTCGGAATATGTTTTGCATCTTTAGCATATAAGTCATTGTGCCTACTGAATGTTTGCTCTTGAAGTAGCTTATACTTGTGCTTTCTTACTTACTTAATGTGGATTTAGGTTAATGACATCATCATTTGTTTCTTTCAGGTATAAACTTATACCATGTAGTTGCTCTGTTTGGAAAGATTGACAGTTAGATGCATGACACAGTGACAACTAGCACCCATGGGCAATGACCACTCAGCTAGGATGACCTAGTTTTGGTTTGTGATCAGGTTAGTCAGTGTGCCGGTACATGCAAAATTGCAGGACCTTATGTCCAGTGGTTGCAATATGCGACCCCCTGGTTAGCAAACATGCACACAGATGCCATTCAAACAGCTTGTGTTTGATAAGCTCAGCAAGCTTGATTAGCTGAACCAAAAGTCTGTTTCAAGTTTGATTTGAGTTAGGCAGAAACATGATTAGTTCAGTGAAGATGTTGTTTCTCTTTCTGAAAGTTGTGTTCTGTTGTTGCGAATAGTACGAGAGAAGTTTGAGACTGGCGTGTATAAGACGATCACAGAATTTGTTGCCGACATGCGTCTTTTGCTGGAGAATTGCTACCGATTCAACGGTCCGGATCATAACATCTCGCGCAAAGCCCAACGCATCGAAACACTGCTTGAACAGAAACTGGCATTGCTTTCGAGGTTTTCGTTCTGTCTTCTTGCTTCTGTTTATTCACTTACCAGCAACCTCAGCTAGCCAGCTAAATCTAGTGTCGGCACATTTTTCAGTTCATGTACTGTATAGTTGTCTATTCTAGTTCAAGAGGATGTGTGCCTGCTATATTTGGACCGCAGTCTTCATAAGTTGTATATTTGGAAGCATATTACTGGTACAAATAATGTAATGTTTAATTCAACATGCTATGAAATACATTACTAATGGTACAGTACAGAATCATGTTTTGATGCTTCAGAGAATTGAGAGAAAAGACGAGTTTGACAGCAACGTCTGGAAAGGGGCTCAGAGAGCTCCAGCATGGTAAAAATTGGCTTTGCCATTTCTGAATAAGTTGACACTAGTAGCAACAGTAGCTCTTTGTGTTTCTGCTTTCTGATAGTGTATCTGAAGTATGTATTAAAATGATTAGTTTGGAAAATGTGAAAAATAATAAGTTTATAGTTAATTTTGATATGTACACCGTGTCTGACAAAGTTCAACATATTTTTGTAATTTCTGGCACAATTCATCTTGACATTAAAGTAACTGAAAAATTATAAAATGTACCATCACTGCTTGCACAACACAAAGTAATGATGACGTAAGCTGACGTCATCAAATTGCTTGCACTACCGTGGAGTTCCTGGAAAGAGAAACGCCAAAGTTCATTTCACCGCTAGTGTGGTCTCCAAATTCGCCAGATTTAAATCCGGTTGACTACAGCGTGTGGAGCATACTGCAATGGAAAGTTACAAAACACGCATCACTGATCTTGACGACCTCAAACGTCGCATCAGAACGAGTGGGCCAAATTGGATCACGCCGTCATTGCTGCAGCTGTGTGTCCTGGCGTCGTCGTTGCTCAGCTTATGTCAGGGCGGGCGGTGGTCATTTCGAGCACTGCTTTTAATTCTAACATTGTGTTCTCGCAATAACTGCGACCTTTGAAGCCTTCGTTCACTAGTCGAATCAAACGGTTGATATTCTGGTCTGATTTTCTTGTAGTTGTCAGTTATGATGTGCGTTTTAATGCATGACAATCGTTTAATTTACAAGGTAAAGTAGTGACACTGTTTAGGTGCAACTGACATTTGTTGTGTTAGTATGGTTTCGCATAACCTTGATGACATTCCGTGCAAAAGTTACAACTATATATATACGTTTGTCAAAGCTATGTCAGAAACACTACCAGTTCCATTTTTTCAAACACGGTGTACCTATAAAGTGTCGAGTTGGACGTTAAACTTCTGCTCACTCGCTGGTGTACTGTTATATTGTATTTAGTTTCTAGTGGGTTTTGTTTGTACTCTAGTGTTTATATGCAAGATACTTTGTATAGCTAGAATATATAATTATTTTCTACAACAGATGCAGAAAATTATTTACAAGCACAACTGGTTGTCAGAAAGCTGACTATCGATGTCCTAGCTCTTACAGATAAATGATTAGCACTAGTTAGTGAGGTGCTGAAACATAATTAATTCCGTGAAAGAAAAGACTGGCATTACAGTTCCTTTGAAATGTTGGAACGTCATTGGAAGTATTTTTGTGTAATGCATCTCATCCTAATCATCTGCGTATTTGAAAGTAGTCACACACCTACTTAACATACACACTAAACCATGTGCCCGAGTTATTCAATATAATGCAAAAGTCAGTGCATTGCTGTGAAGAAGAATTGAGCTCTGTGGGTAGTCATAGTGTAAATTGTGACTGACTTGTGCAGGTACCCGTCGGCACAAAGTGTTGGCAACACACGACTCATCAGCGTTGTTGAATGAATTGCGCCGAGAGGTGGCAGCCCGCGACAGAGAGGCGCGGCGACAGCACATGATGGAGAAACGACAGTCATACGAACTGTTCATGCTGAGCCTTCAGAGCTGGGAGGATTCACTTCTTGAGGGACAACATCTTTCTGCTATGTGGGAGGTCTCACAGTTTAAGTTGTTATTCTGCTATGCAGTACATATATGCAGTCTGTGATTTTAGATTTGCTTTCACAAGAACATGACCAAGGTTGTAGTAGTCTAATGAACTGTAAATCTTCTCGTTGGGTTGGTGCAACATGGAAAAGTTGTCGTCGTTAATCTTCGGCTCGATGCTTATTAGAGTTGGTACATTTAAAATGATGGGTTGTGTTATACTTAAGCTGCCAGGAGGGCTACATATTGTATTAGTCATCTCGATTGGACATCTTTTCTGCATCTGCACATTTGTAGGCGGAAGGTGCATGTACCAATCGGCCTCTGCCATCTTGTGCATCTGTCTGTGACACTAATGAGTTTGCCATAGATTTTCTAGTTATTCTTTGCATATCACTTTGTGAGAAGGTGCGGGCATTGAAGACATGAGCATTTCAATGTTAGCCATATCCACCACGTACAGTTACAGAGTGTGGAATTCACTTTGAAGACATTCAGGCATGTGCAAGTTTTTACAGGCAGTTGAAGACATAATTAGTTGGTTAAGTTTAGCTACATTAATGGCCTAATACATTTTCATTTGACTGTTGCGACTATTTGATTTTATGTAAGGCACTTATGAGCTCAGGTTGAGCAGCACCATAGCAAATTTGTGAGATGATGTTGACGATTGATGGACGTTGTTTCAGATCCCACAGATCTGTCACTTTGTTCTACTTTGTGCCGTGCCACTGGGCTTGACTGGTATAGCTGTGTACGAGCTGGAGCGGTCATTTCTAATGCCACGTGAGAGCAGTGCATTGCAACGAGTGATGACATCGCTGCTCAGTACGCCTTTCCAACGCACACGGTCAGTCGGCATTTGCTGTAGCAGCCGTTTTGGGGACATATCGTCGCCTACAGTTGAGATATATTTACCAAAGTTGGTGTGTGCGAAGACAGTGGGGTTCCACAACATGTGGAGTGGTCCAAATTTGCTTTCCTAGAAAATCAAAGTTCTGTCAAGAAGTTAAATCGCTCTAACTCGGTGGTGGATTGTCCAGTTTCGTTCAAATTTTGCACGATGACAAATTTGAGGGTGCCCCAGAAAACGCCCATCTAAGGTAAACACTCGGGACACAAGCCCCCACAAAAAAACCAGCCATAATTCTCGCTCCGCATAAAAAACCCCATTCACAAATGTCCCCCACCTTAGCACATGCCCCCGCACATACGCCCCTTTTCTTTCCATAACCTTTAGCTTTCCCCACGGAATCCCCCACCGGACGGGCGATTGCTTTGCATGGCCTCAAGTGGCAATTTACATGTTATTGCCACAGTTTCAGTTTAATTTCAGCACATGCTCATCTCTACAGAATGGCTGAAGATAGACGCACTGTATGTACAGTCGACACTAAGTTACGCTATTTTGTTGAACCTCTGCAAGAAGAATACTCCAGCATACGTTACATGTGCACTGCATTCAATGTCGCCTTCGCCAAATTACTTTGGCTTCTTGTTTTTATTCGGAAAGCAAGAATCTGCACGCAATCTATAGCTGATCACAGACTAGCATTTCTTGGATTTTTATATTGCGGAATGACATATTTAAAAGGTATAATATTCCTGTTTAGGCTGGAAAGCAAGCCGCCGATGCCGTACCGGGTTTGGACGGAGAAGTTATCAGCTGTAGTGCGGCAGTGGTACAAGGCTCTCGCTGATTCTGGCCGAGACCTCACAAAGGTAGCAGTAGCTGCTCTGCTTGTTGTGGTGCACACGTTATTTTGTTTATTTGAGCACCAATGCAAGCAATTGCCTGGAAAGACTCGTCTCCAAAATGATCTGTTATGTGTCGAGTGTGATGCAAATCTTTACTTACTTAAAGTCAACTTTTCGTGTAGTAGTGATAGAACTTTTGCAAATACTTTTGTCTTTATACGTGTTGTCTGGGCTACGCTTGTTATAGTTATTGCCTGTTAACATTTAAAAAGTAGGAAAGAGAACATAGTGCTTAATTAATCATTAATTGTTAAGTTTTTAAAATGAATAATCATGTCATTTATTGCCAACCCTTGAGTGTAGGTAGTCATTCTTCAGACTTTCAGCAGTACATACAGAAGTGGCCGTGGTTTTCCGAGTAATTTGTTAGTGTATTTGCCAGTTGTGCCATGTGTTGTGTGTAGGCATGTCAAAAGGCTGGCATTGAACAGAAGTTCTTTAAAGTTTTAGGTAAGTCATCGGCGCTGCAAGCTTCACGTATGTCATTATGTAATTAGTCTTGAGAGAGATGACCTAATAACTGAAATTTTTGTTGTCAACCAACTTTGATGCCGTAGTGGATGATTAGGACAATCTAAGTTTTAGTTCTCGTTGGGCTTTTGTTACTTACTGTCTTGTTTTGAAGCATCGTGCTCAAAGTTTTCTCCTGTATTTGCTTGCTCATTTCTTTGGCATTTAATTTTACATTTTGTTTTTAGGCTGCATTGAATGCATGAGATGCTGACTAGGGATGTTAAAAGTCGAGAATTTTGTTGATACGAGAAATTTTTTTTCCCTGGACTCGACAAGAATTCTCGACCACGTCATGATGATGTCACACCCTGCTGAGTAGACATCAATATCGAATTACCGGTGAGGCCTAGGCTACTCGTGAGGTCGTGTGCGTTGCCGTCATGTAAATTTGCGGCGAGCAGATTGAACATCAAACGCCACTATGCACACTGCAACTAGGGATTTTAAATTCGTTTATTTCTTAAATTCGACCTTCGTTTATGTGCCAGACAGGCGGACTCGTGACAAAAAGTAAAGCGTTCACACACAGTAGTTGCAGATCGTATTATAAACACCACATAAAGCTATAAAAATGCAAATAAGTAACTAGTACTAACTAGTAATATACTATAGTCAAACTTCCGCTAGTCCAGTGTCTGCAGTGGCGTGGGAAAGACGACGCGATGCAGACAATAGTTGACCGTGTTACATAATTACCTAAGAGGGAGGGAGGTGGTGGCGGTCAGATCAAAGGTGTCAGGTAGACAAACAGCAACACTAGAGGTATGGGGCAGGGCGGGAGATGTAATCAGACACCAACCACGTCGCCGGCAAAGAACAAAGACAACGCGTCTCGTTCGCAGACACTTCAATGCTCACATCTGTTCTAGCACAAATTTTGGGTCGCAAAATTTCTTGTCGAGAAATTTTTTTCTCGAGCCCGAGAATTTTTTTCAAGACTTGTCTCGATCGAGACTTGTTAACATCCCTAATGCTGACTATTCTTACCGATGTTCACAGTGTCTCTCTGTCAGTCTGTCTGTCGCGCGGCAGTGGTGCGTGCAGTGTAAGCCACGTGCCATGTGCATGGTTCATTCGGTGCAACCTTCGCCGAATGTTTGGCCTCTTGTTCATTGTGTAGTCAGTCCTGGCTGCCGCTAGTGGAAGATTTTGAAGTTGTTATTTCGGCAGTATGTAACCGTAAATCCAACTCAGAATCTAACGCTAACCCTAAGCCTAACATTATCCTTAACCCGTAACTGTACTCTTTCCCACAATCCTTGACCTCGTGCTAGCAAATAAGTTGTCGAAGCTACACACCGGTGTGCTGTCTATATCACACAATGTCACATGGTCACAACTGCAGACCAGTCATGAGCGAGGCCCATCAACAGCAGCATAGTGATTGTGATTGTTGACATATTTTAGTTGTGTACTATGTGTGTAGTTACTGTTTGTAGGAATGACAAATGCGTTGACATTCCGGCCATTTCACGAGCTATCTGTCTACCAGAGAGTTTGGATCGTCAAGTCGCTCTGTGACCACTGCGCTGTAAGTGGCTTTTTTTCAATTGTCAAGGCCTGGAAAATCATTGAAAAGAAACAAGAGTTTTTAAACGAGCTTTAATCAGTCCCTGAAAATTTTTGAATGTGCATTAGTGACATGTGATGTCTATATTATGCTTTGTGTCATAATGTCACAGTTATGTCACTACAGTGTTGTGTTGTAAAAGAGAGTCTTGGAGCCGGTTCTGTGCCGGGGTAGATGGCCCACGACCCGCGTCCAAACTTTTTAGATCTTGGGAAAAGAGAAGACAATCACTATTGAAGTTCTCTTACCCAATGGAGATCAACCCAAAAACGAGAATGAGATACTACAGTCTCTTTTTGAGGTACACTTTCCAGGATGTAGTTTACTTACATCCTGTAGACATAGTATTAGCCTGAACCAGCCCTTGGAGGAGGACTGGGAACAAGCTAATAAACTAGTCAGTAAAGATAGAGTTATGTGGGCAATCTCTTTTTTTGCCCCATATAAGGCCGTGGGACTAGATGGTATTTTTCCAGCCCTAATGCACATGAGGCTGGAAATCATCATAGAACCACTGATTAGAATCTTTCGGCTTGTATTGCCTTAGGCTATATACCTACTGCCTGGCAAACATCCCGTGTAGCTTTTGTGCCCAAGCCTGGACGAATTGATTATTCTCAGGCTAAGGCTTTCAGACCTATCAGTCTTACTTCATTTTTATTAAAAACATTAGAAAGACTTCTTCGTACACCCACTGCAGAAGAATCAACATGCCTATCAGGCTGGTAAGTCTACTGAAACTGCTCTGCACTGTCTGGTTACTAGAACTGAAAGAACTGTGTAGAGCGACAAGAGTATGCTCTTGGAGTCTTTCTAGATATCGAAGATGCTTTTGATAATGCCTCTGTTCAGTCTCTACAGAGTGTTTTAAACTCTAAAGGAGTAAGTAGAACTATTATCCACTGGATTAGCTTTATGCTGTCCTGTAGGTCGGCTACTGCTAGTCTAGGAAACATAGAACTTTGTGTAGCACTGCTTAAGGGTTTTCCTCAGGGCGGAGTTCTCTCTGTCTTCTCACCCAACTTAGTGGTTGTAGATACGACTACCAAGGATATGCAGATGATTTCTCAATCCTTGTGGAAGGTTTTGACCTGGGTACTGTCTGCTCCGTAATGCAGACAATACTTTCTAAGGTACAGAGATGGTGTGAATGACATGACCTATCAGTCTGTCTGTTCACACGTAAGCGTAAATTTTAAAAACTTCAGAGCGCCTCATTTCTTTGGCAAAGAGCTGTCTTTGAGCCACCAAGTGAAATATTTGGGCGTGATCCTAGACAGAAAACGTACCTGGAAACCTCATTTAGATCATAAATGTAATAAAGCAATAGCTGTCTTTTGGCAGTGTCACAGAATTGTTGGTAAGACATGGAGTATAACTGCCGGAATCGCACATTGGCTTTATATAGCTATTGTGAGACCCATGTTAGTTTATGCTGTAGTGGTGTGGTGGCCGCATGTAGAGCTTAGTACTGCCAGAACTATGCTGGAGCATATACAGCACCTGGCATGTCTGGCTATTGCTGGCTTCATACGTATCACCTCCACTGCAGCTATGGAAATTTTGCTAGGTCTACCACCTCTTGATTTATGTATCAAGAATGTGGCTATGACCTCTTGCTACAGATTGAAAATCCTTGGGCACTGGGTACAAGGCTCAGTGCCTAAATGACATATGCAGATTACCACTGTGATGGCACGAGAAGCTCCTACCACAATGACGAAGAGTGATCAGATGGTCTCAACATATAGTTTTGATCATTCCTTCAAAGTTATTATTCCTGAGAAGGAAGCATGGCTTAACTTGGAGAAGTTACCATTGCCTTCAGGTTCATCAGTTGTCTACACTGATGGCTCTTGCAGCACACGGAAAACCGGTGCCAGAGTTTATATTTAATCCCTTGGGCACACTGGGAGTGTTCCTCTGGGTATCCACACTAGTATTTTTCAGGCTGAGGTCTATGCAGTTATGCATAGTGCTCAAATTCTGGAACAGTAGATAATGAGAAATTCGTATTTGCTCAGACAGTCAAGCCGTGTTAGAGGCACTAAGCAACCCCAGAATCACCTCACGATTGGTCTGGGATTACACTGTGGCCTTACAGCAGCTATCAAGCCACAATGCTGTTAAACTTTTCTGGGTTCCTGGCCACAGCGGTATATACAGCAATGAACAGGCAGACCAGCTAGCTAAAGCTGCAAGCTTTAAAAGTTA
>Ga0126335_1002242_pt1 | contig 11456 bp, 10 predicted proteins | sample OlaspJWI45metaG_FD_108409 | JGI IMG/M metagenome (GOLD analysis project Ga0126335, IMG submission 108409) | Marine gutless worms symbiont microbial communities from Oahu, Hawaii - Olavius sp. 1 OAHU.JWI-45 metaG | ecosystem: Host-associated > Annelida > Digestive system > Unclassified | place...
TAAAACAACCTCTTCTGATGCTGTTCTCCCTATTTCACCGAAAATTGCATTAGCTGAACGATAAAATAATTTCTTCGCATGGTGAAGCGAACATTTAAATGATCAAACATCATCTGAAATAATGGGACGTAATGATAGCTGGCCAGCCATGGGAAACGTTTAAAATGGTAGAAATGCACTTCCGGTCGCAAATCTGACGGCAGATTCTGAATTGATAGCATAACCCGCAGGGGCGTAGCCAGAGAGGGACATAGGTGCATGTCTCCCGTCGTAGGCGGAAAATTTTCTTAAATAATGCACAAAACAACACTGCATGCACTGAGTCTGCTTTTTACTTTTTTCAAGTTTTGTCTATGGCTTCTGGGGGCTTTGCCCCAGATCTCCACCGGGGCTCTGCCCCTGGATCCCGCTAGGGAACTTCCGTCCCCAAGACCCCCTGAAGGTTTGTCCCCCATACGTAAATCCTGGCTACGCTCCTGATAACCCGTATTTGCTAATTGTCCAGTAAAAAGATAGCACAGAAATCAATCCAAACTTATGTATAACAACAACCAAGGTAAGCACCAAAGAAGCAAAACATTTACCAAACCAATCTAACCCGATATCCAGACAAAAAGGGAATCGGATAAATAATCAATCTCTTCCGATTTGATGTCGTTGTTAACAATAATTTTAATTTACATTTAGTGTGTTGTGGGCCAAGCGTGTAAAAAATTGAGTTAAGTTTTAATATGTTTACATTGTCTGCTTTTTGATCATATTGCTTATACCACTTTTGCCGTATATTCTTTTGTATGTCATTGACGATTCCGTGCTATACTGTTGTTTATTTTGGTTTAAGGCCTACTTATTTTTGCTAGCATGTGTTGGGTGAATAAAGATGTCTATTTACACTTTCAAAATGTCGTCTGAAGAAAAATCGTATGCTTTGTGCATGTAGGCCTAAGCGTGTGTAGTCATGAGGTAATGAAAAAAAGTAAATTTAAGTTCAGAAATTCGAAGTTATAATAAAGGAGGACACCTGATATAGCGCCTCTTCCCGAGGAAACCTCATCATAGAAGCGCTCAGGTATGGCACGCGTTGTTAAGGGATCACACAAGTTTGCCTCGTTTATTGATAGTTTATTATCTTGAATTTTGACGGATATTTTAATTGTCGGATTTTAGAAAAAAATGATCGTTTATTTTTCAATAATATCACAAATGTTTACTTCAGAAAATGTAGCAACGTCAGTGTGACGCATTTCAGAGACTGACAGAGACTGTAATGGCCCATTCACATACAGGACGACGTCGTCCTACATCATACGTCAAATTGACGTCTATATTGAACCATTTCAACTTCTGCGACATACGCCGACATCGTGCGGCCGTTAAACGCCTCCATTGAAATGCACTGTTCTACTTCTACAGTGACGGACGACGTCATCGAACGATGTCGACCTCAGTGTGGAATAACTGTGAATAGGCCGTAAAGCAGAAACACAAGACAACTTTAAAATAACATTAACAAATCAGGTCCATGGTGATAATTTTTTTGCATAAAGAATCTCCTTTTTATTAACATAACTTTAATTTAATGGATTTTTAATCGTCGGATTTTTTAAAAAATTTGATCACTTGACATTTTGCTGCTTCAACCTATAGTGTCAGTTGAACGATAAGGTTCTCTGCAATCTGCATGTTTGATAGACTACCTTTCGCAGAATGCGAAATGTCAATTAATCGGCGATTGTTCAAGCCGAAAAATGACACTATACATGTAGATTTGATTTGATAGGGTTCTTTGAAAGTATATCAGAGGTCCGTATTTGCCTGAGAGTGTTGCACATGTAAAGCGTTATACAATGTTCACTTAGTAAAAGCAACTCGACTTTTCGAGTAAATATCCCAAGGGCCAGTAATAAGAATATGCACATTTGTTATTCTATCGTATGTCGTCGCTTCAAAGGTGCTGCCAAATCCAGTGAAATTAGAACATATTAATAGTTCTTAGATTACTACAAGCACAACTGTAAACGTAAACCAAAATAAACTTGGATTTTAGCAATCGTCTATGAGTTTAAAGGTCAAAGATTTTATTGTGTTTAGCAGTTATTAGGCATGGAGAAGGCGATTTTGTCTTATATGTCTAAATTCAAAGTAAATGAAAATTACGAAAGCTAGCGATATTTTAAATTTCTGGACTTTTATTCCGAAAATTAAAAATTAAACTTTCGTGCGCAACAAACATTGAAACTTGTTAACAAAATATACACCGAGAGCTCTTAATAAATTTCAGTAGAGTAGCTAAGTGTAGCTTGATGCGCTGTGACAAACTCTAAGATGGAATTACTAAAAGAACGATGCTGATGTGTTGAAACTACAGGAAGTACGAGAAAACAGCGACGCGAACGAACCACGTTCAGTCGGTCTCAACTCGATATACTGGAAGCGTTGTTTCAGAAGACCAGATATCCAGACATCTTCACCAGAGAAGAAGTCGCCGTCAAAATTAACCTGCCAGAATCACGAGTTCAGGTCAGATCAGCTTTCTATTGTTATATTTTGGGCTAATGAACAGAAAGTTTGTGACTTTTCTTCTTTTTTGTATTTTTTTCTTTTTTAGGCTGCATCGAATGCATGAGATGCAGACTATTATTATCGATGTGCGCGGTGTCTGTCTGTCTGTCAGTCTGTATGTCTGTCACGCGGCTTAAGTCGGCGGCGCGCGCAGTGTGTGCGGGGGCCATTCAGTGCAGCCTTTGCAAAATTATTTTGGCCTCTTGTTTTTTTCTTACTCTTCTCGATGCATTCATCCAATTAACATAAGCGAAAACAAAAATGTCGCAAATCAATTTTAACTGTTAATTTTCAGTGACCTACAATTATTGGCGACAACTTTAGTAAACTTTGGGCGATAAAATAGATACATGGTTTTTCTTTTCTTGCTAACCAAAATAATATTGCCAAAGAGACAACAGGCTCATTAGCCCTAACACGCCCATTGGCATTAACAGACTCAGTATTTTGTATCCTACTAATTACGTCATGCGTTTTAAAGATGGTCCTAATGTCATACATTAACAAACTGTACACTCTGAATCAGTTTCGTCTGATACCACAACTACTTGTCTTAAACACCGGAAAAGGTTGAAATCATGATTCCGTTAGATTCAAATGTTTCGTTATGATGAAAAGTTTCACTGTAATTTCGTTCAGAGGCGAGTTCGTTGCATGTGTCACTCACGTCAAGCAAACTAGCTAATCACTAAATGTGCACCACTGTGCTGTGCTGAATAGAGCCGCCGTGTGTAGCGAGGTCGCAATGGTTCACGTGGCAGGTCGACTTAGCGTGAGAATGTGACCAGACTTATTCGCCAGATAATAGTTATCGTGTGTCGCGATGACGTAACGAAAACGTAGCGGTGCACCGAGAACAGTTGTTTCGACAGCATGTCGTGATTCGTGACCAAATATTGAAATTGGGTCGAGAATTAACGAACGCGCATAGAACGAACAGCGGCAGCACGAACACGACAGTGCAACGAAGAGTAAGCGGCGACGGCGACAATTTGAGCAATTAGATAATTGAAACGGAAATCGAAATGGCTGTCATCGTCCACGGTGCTGACCGACCGCCAGGGGGAGCCTGGGACACAATGCGTATTTACCGTCGATTAGCCGACCCTTGCCTCCGGCGTTCTGCTCTCAGACAGGTAGGCCTAGTTGTCCACTCAGTCCGGCTAATGCTAGCAAATTAGCAATGACATGAATATTTTGTCACTACTAAAATATTGGTAGGGTCAGTAACAGATGATGCAGTAAATCAACATGCACAGATATTGGTACATTATCAGTTTATCACAGCTTTGACAAGAACATTTTCACGATAACATTACGACAGGATCCTCTTTCTTTTTTTCTCTTTCAGCTGACAGGGTTTGTATTACCTGGCTTCTGCGATGAGGTTGCTACATAAAGTGGTGCTAGATCTAGTGTCGTTTCATCTTTACATTTTAGCTTCTACAGAAATGTGACATCTCGAGTATATACGCTTCTGTATGACATTCGATTGGTAATTTTCCCTTGGCTTGAACAGTTGACGTAGTTGAGACTTGGTACAGAGGCTGTTGTGAATAGCACAGCAGTCTCACTACCAACAGTATGTCACGTGATAGATAAACGTCACTGTAGGCAATCTGGAAGTCACTCAATAAAGAAAACTTACGCGAAAAATATGACTGATTGTAAACCTTAAATTTACACGTAGTATCATGCGCAAGAAGTATTTTGCGTACGCATATCCGTCTACTACTTTTCTGAATGCAATGATACCACAGTGTAAGCCAACTAATAGGCGCCACAGGTTTCGCGCAGGAGAAATGGTCGGAGTAAATGGTCACAAGGTCTAGTCTGAATACATTAACGTACGTTCTTAGAGTAGGTGGCAACTCCCAACTGTTTAAGACGGAGCACGCCGTGCATGCAAACAACGGCGACTGCGCGACAAGGGAAGGGGCGACTCGCGCAGCCATTCACCGCGGCCACCAGTCCAGCACTTTCTTCAGTAGCGGCAAATAATCTCAGTAATTGTCAGCTAGCGTCGTCGACCATATAGAATCTATATAGAACGAGTTGAGCAGAGTGGATTGGCAGCCACATTCTACAGTAGGCCTTCATGCGGTGGATTAACTGTCACGACAGTCTATAGGCCAATGTATACTGACAGTGCGTAGACGCAGCCATGTATAACGCCGGCAATGACGTGTTCATTACCGTACTTCGTCAATTAAGTGAAAAGTTGTTGCATTTCATGTCTGCATTTTAACCGAATACAACTACATTTCATTTATGCCGAGCCGAGCTTGATGCTTTACCACTGACAACGTAGGCCTAACTGTGTATACCTACGCTGTATAAAATTGTCCAATTTGTCCAACCGATAGGCCTATTTAGAGTTTTGGACCTGACATGCAGCGACAGTCTCGTACCTTATCAACGATAAAATATGTAAAATTTAATAAACTCACCAGGATTTTTATTGGTGAACTTATCTCTTAGATAGTTGATCTGTGATGCAATAATGCTAAAATTAGTACACGAAGATGTCACCCACAATATATCAGTGGTCAATAGTCTGACATACAGGGTGGGCCAAATTAAACGGGGCCACTCATTTCAATAGCTTGTTACTCTAGATATACTGATCAGATCTAAACCACTCTTGGCATAATTTAACATCATTTTATTCTTAACCAGAATTAGTCGTTTAGCTATTAATGTTAAAAAATGCCGCGGCGCCATATATCGAATGAAAATGACCCATGAAAACATTGTCTGCTCTTATTAAACCGTACAAAAAACCAAACGAACGTTCTTACTTACTTACATTTCGACACTAGTGATGATAAGTAATTAACTACATCACATTGATGTCAGTCATTGTTCTTATTTGTTAAATTAGGTGTGATTTTTTTACTTTTTAGCACTTCGATCGACATAACTAAAGACGATGGCCGATCGTTATTTATTACCATGTCTTTCATTCACCAGATGGCGCCACTTTATTTTGCACAATAAATGTATGCAGCTTATGTTGTCATGTTTAGAATTAAATGGGGCCTTGTTTTCTGCCAAAATAGTGAAGATCTGAGCAGCTATTCTAAAGTTCTTAGCTGAAATGCGTGGCCCCGTTTAATTTGGCCCACCCTGTATGTGTGCGACATCCTCGTGTGCTAATCAAAGATTAACACGTCATGACTTTGCAACACACAGAATCTCACTCACGCTATCTTCGTTTTATGAAAACTAACCGCCAAGTCAAGTGTATGGTGCAATACGAGAGAAGACATCGTGTTATAATACTCTAGCCACTTAACGTTATGTACTGTATAGGTTTGGTTCAAGAATCGGCGAGCCAAGTGTCGTCAGATCCAAAAAGCGGGCGAACAGCAACAGCAGGTAGTCAACTCAGTAGTGAAGACGCCAAGCAGCTGCGCTCCACAACTCACAAACGGCGGCACTGTCGCCGTTGCAGTCAGTCACGAAGTAAACATCATTCAGCGCTCAGCGTCAGCTTGCAGCTTGGCAGACTCGCGCACCGAAGACTCACCTGGACCAATCAAGTTCAACTGCACCAACACCGCCGGAACCGGGCACAGTTGTTCTCCGTCGCCAACGAGCGGGATGGAGCTGGACCGTGCGAGCGGGGACGGCAGTGCCCCGTCAGTGTCGCCACCCGCGGCTGGGTCTTACTGCCACTTGCCTGCGTCACCACCGTCACCATCCAGCGTTCTTCTACCGTCAAGACCATCGTGTCTGGCCGCCAACAGCGTGTGGCCACCGACGACTCACGACATCGTCAGTTGCAACGGCGTAGCATATGGCCAACCAGGAACGGTTGGACCGTCATCACGCGGTGTGGTCCCTAGCTACGGCGGTATGGTAATGGGAGCCAACGGTAACGCGGGGTTCTACGGTAACCACAGTGGCGCAGCCCTGATGGGTCCCAGCTACGGATACGGCGATGTGGGCGGTCCGGGCGCGTCGTACGGGTACTATGGTAACGGACTGGGTGCGGTGGAGCAGTGGCAGTGGACGACGTCGATGACCAGAGCGTACTGCGCGCCGCCGCAAGACCACGCTATTGCGGGGCAGGTGCTCGGGTGTGGGCAGGGCGGCACGGCCAGGTATGACCTACCACAGTCATATCTACCGGGGCAATCACACGTCAGACAGCTGGCAGAACTGTCGGACAGTGACGTTGACGACCGCAAGGACTGGTATCGGTTCCACGCGCTTTAGACCAATCAACTATCGTCGCCTACTGGCGGCCGCTTATTTGTTCCTGTGGAAACATCAAGGCGAGAAATTGTGGGGAAAAGCTGATAATGTCCGCAGTGGCGGTTCCCTGTGGGCGACAGCAATCTAGCTCCCTTAAGTGTGTGCATACACAACAATGGAAACTTTGCGAAAGTGACAGAGGTCAATTTGTAATCAAATCCAGTTTGTCCGTTTTTAAACCAGTACACAGAAATGATTCCTGTGCCAACACACGGAAATAGCAAAAACGCTATTAAATGTCTTAACATTGCTAGACTATGAAGAGACTTCCCAACATACAACATTAGAGATTAACGACTCAATGAGTGCACGACATCAGTATAAGACTTAGTGGTGTTTATCTACGTGCTGGTAAATGGTTCGTTTGCACACGTGTGCCAATCAGTATTATATCGTTGTGAGGACAGAGTTTGACTGCAGAGTTCCAGCCGATGCAATTGCATCAGTGACATTTGGAATTTCAACACACTGACTGTATCGTAGGCCATTTTGTAGACATGAACTGCTAGTGAATTTTAGGCATTTCATAAAATCTTATTACTGAAATGAGTATGTGCCATTTAAGAAACACAATAGGAAACTCTGCACAAAGTAAAAAACATTATGTTCAAAATAAAATTTAGCATTTGTTCTCGTAGTTGTTATTACTCATTTGTATCTTCAAGAAACTATGAACCAACTTGTAAACAATGATTGTAATTATCATCAATATAACATTTTAATAAAACTTCCCTGAACCATCAGATAAAACCAATGCTATAATTCCACACACAAGCTAACATAACAAGTCCACAGCCAAAGAAATATGACAAAAGCCACATTAAAGCCCGACCCCACCAATGCAAGCAGCCTAAGCAAGACCTCAATCTGCTTAGCCATTATTGCACAGCCCGCTACGAAATGAACACTATACAACAGTACAAATATGTATGGCCTGTCCGACGCAAAATTGCAATTAGTGATTTTAAGAAGTCAACACACGACACCAAATTCTGTCCGACTTTCTGATGATAGACAAATGGCCATGCTACGGCACAATCGGTCACAAAAGTCTGCATCTCACGTATTCAACGTGGCCTAATAATTGTACATTTAAACAACTTCATAGAGATTTGTGTCAAAACACAGACTTACCCAAAACCGACATGAGTGACTGATATACCGCAATGAAACCAAATTCCAATACAAACCAAATTCCAATACACTCAGTGTCACGAAAGTCTACAGATAACACTATGACGTACAACTACTCGTGCCACAATAACAGTTGCTGAAACTGGAATCATGGCATGGCAACTGTTTGTTCACTGCAGATGTGATGTCTGATACAGTCACACATGACTCTGCATCATCAGCTAAATGCGACACCTCTGTTTCAGACTCTCGACTGTCAGTTGACTTTGCCACATGCGAGTCTACATTGTCAACTGAGTGTAACGTTGAAGTGGCAGCTGCTGACACTGACACGTGATTGTTCGGCGACTCTACCCTGTCTGCTTCATCTCGCCGCACCATACCATTCTACATGTTGCACAGAAAAGCACAGAGACTGTTCATGCGAACCACAGCAATGATCTACCATATGACTGATCTACATTTTTGTCAAACCACAAACAGATTTAACCAGAAGCAGAACGGGCACAATTGACTAATCTCAGACTGCAATAAAACAGCCTACTGTAGTACATGCAGCCTCATAAAAGTATGCCAGATCATCTGCTAATTGCAGCACACAGCGATGACCTACTATTTCTGCAGCTCTTGCCAGACACCAGCTTACAATGCAGGACCATAAATACAGCTTTGTGGTAGTACTCACTGTACCTGCTCACTAAGAAATGGTCAGGCAGAGAAGATCAAAGTGGCTGGTACATACAGAGATGGAGAGATGCTTTACTCAACAGGCGGCAAATGGTTAGCCATCCCAGTACTAGCATGATCAAATATGCTATTACTATGCGAAACAATCAGAAGTAATTTACATGTATTTTTTCTCAATAGTGGATGATCATAACTAATGGAAAGCCTTATCCACAATGACATATGTGGTATATACTAAGAACTCAGAGAAAATGCAAAAATAAATAAATTAATTAATTAATTCTGCAATAAAATAATTACAATCAAGGTATACTAACTTGGCGTCGAATTCTGTCGGACTTTCCAATGCCAAGCCTGTAACATGACACACACAAACACTTGTCAGAGAACTGTGAGCAACTGTTTTTACTTCATTTATCATTTTAAAGCAAAGAAATGATGATGATGAATGCAGTACAGTATGCATTAACTATGACGACTAGCAGTCTACATACTCGTGCTCACACTTCTGACATGCTCTCTTTATTCTCTCTAATGCTAACACTTTCAAAACACATCGTAACAATTACCAGTGCATAAATGTGAAACCACAAGCACGGCTCCAAATCCCCAAAACAACCTAAATGCAGTTGTGTACCATGCTCAGACACAAATTATAACAAACCTGAAAAGAATGCACCACAAAAAGTGTAAACTTCTTGAATTCATATCATACCAAAATGACCTCAGACTAATAATGCTTTTGTCACAAACAGAAGCAATAAACTCATCACACTGTAATGTAATGTAGTAATATTTTCTATATTGGCCTAAACAATGTGGCTACTTCTCGGAGCAATTCTATGGCCTTTGTCAGCGCTACAGAGTTGTTGTTTATAACAATAAATATAATTCACCGACGCATGAGATCTATCATGTAAACACAAGAGACTGGACTCGTACCTAGGTAAGCCGCGGTTCAATCCTTCCAACAACAGACAAGCCTTGCACAGTCCCTGGCTGGACACATAGCCACATCGACTGCACGTTCCTACATTGAACAAACACAGAGAGATCAACTATGTTGTAAGCAGAGCAACTGACATTTCAAAGAATATGTTTGAAAATTTATGCACCATAGCCAGCTATTTTTAACTTTCAGTTAGTTCAGCAACCTACAATATAATGATAACTGCACTGCACCATCAGAAGTTAATAACCAGATGTCAATGTGCCTAAGATAAAAAAATAACTGGGCATTATTCCATGTTAACTTGGTAAAACTCAAAAATGGTCCACAGAATGAAACTTTAAATGTTTTCAATTTTCAGAGTGACTACAACACATTTTAACATTGCCAAGAACTAACTCGTTAACAGTAGTATTTCCTACATCTTGTAGTATATTTCATATTGCATTCACAACTGGTGTATATTGTTCATAAACTGTCAATTAATAAATGTATTTTACAGCCAAGCCAACAACACAATACTACAACATGACAAAGCTGTAAATACTGAACAATGCAGTAAAACACATCCACCTTGAACAGGCATCTTTACATCCTTCTTCACAGACATGGTTTCTCCCGAATGGATAATATCTATAAAACATTGTGACATCCACATACATATTAACAGTCACATAGCCAAACACTGGCAATGAAATGCCACGACATAGCATGAAACAGTGAGCACGGTTTACAATACTGACAAACCTGACTACCGCTAAATGTCTGTTTTTAGATGTACCATATATGAAAAATGCCTCAATGAAATTGACGCTTGCTGACCAATGATTGCCGTTGGACGGAGTCTCTCCAAATCTTTGATGAAGGCTCTTGCATTTCCTCTGACACATTCACAGACAACCGACTTGAACTAAGAGTAAAAACAAAACAAAAAGCATATCTACATTGCAAAACCTCTAAATATGCTGCATGGACTAGTACATAGCAAATGTCTTTCAGTATGCATCTACAATTTTAGACAGGGAGTCAGACAGAAGTACCAGATGGATCAAGGAAGCGGTACACATCTGAAAGGAGGGACGGCATTCTATGGACCGGAACGAGCCACATATACAACCGATTTCTTGCCACATCGCATCACTACTGTGGCAAGAACTGAAAGAAGAACAATATATGGTCGTGTTTGATGTAATTTTTATACAAATGTCTTTCAGTAACATTCAAAGCCATGCCTGCTAACTCATCAATAGACTCACAGTGAATTCGACATGGACAAGCTGGCCTCAATAACACAAGTCTGATATAGCGACCTGTAAGCATTCGGTGAGTAAATGCATTCTGTAGAGAAATAATCCAGCTTCTTGAAGTACGCATACCTTCAAAGTACAAGGCACTCAATGTAGTTAATGGCTGGAATACACACAGTATCAGAACAAGTAGCATTTCAACAGGTTGACAGTAAATAGCAGAGTAATGACTGGATTAAGTACGAAGGTTTATTTATAAACTCAACTAAGTATAAAGACACAATGCTATGACTATGACCACTTACGGTGATATTTATCTGAAAAGTTTAATGCCTGACAAGATTAAAATAGAAAAATGAGGTCTAGTACATTCAGCTTAAAAGCAAATAATACAGAAAAATGATACTGTATAAGTCCTATTTAACACATTTTATGTCAAAATCTTCATACAATATGTGAATCAAAATAAGGGCAATAGTTCACTATCTTCATGGCCATGATGCCACTTATTTATTCACAAAACGACAGGCATGCAAGTTATAGTAAAACCAAGAAAGTTGCAAGTAGAAAAATGCAGACACAAAACAGAAGTACTGAAGATTTTTATTACAGAA
>Ga0126335_1002243_pt1 | contig 11455 bp, 6 predicted proteins | sample OlaspJWI45metaG_FD_108409 | JGI IMG/M metagenome (GOLD analysis project Ga0126335, IMG submission 108409) | Marine gutless worms symbiont microbial communities from Oahu, Hawaii - Olavius sp. 1 OAHU.JWI-45 metaG | ecosystem: Host-associated > Annelida > Digestive system > Unclassified | place...
TAGTATTTGTTGTGAATCAGTTGGCGAGAAAGGTGTCTGAAAGATGGGTTCAGCGAATGTTCTCACATTTAGAAGGCACAGTAGGCCCTAAATAGATACACTGATGCATAATACAAATAACTTTTTTCACGATTCTTGACTGTAGATGAGACCTGGCTTCACCACTTTTATAGCAAAAGCAAAATGTAAATTATGGCATGGAAATGTGCACTTTCTTGGCCACTGAAAAATGACATGTTTTACCTTTGGCTCGCAAAATTATGGCGACACTATTCTGGAATTTTAAAAGAACTGTATTGACCGACTACCTGGAAAACAGCAGCACTGTCTAGGGAACTTATTACGCTAAACTAATTAGAAAAGTTCTGTACTAAAGAGAAGAGATGCGGTAAGTGCTAAGCCAATGCACTAACACTCATTTTATCTCAAACAGTGGCTGCCATTAGGAACGCCAGGTTTGAACAACAACACAACCCATCTGTGCAAGGTTAAGCATCACACAGATTCTGTTTGTTTCCAAATCTGAAATAATACTTATGGGGATACAGATTTTTCAATGAAGAAGATGTTATATGCACAGAAAATGGCTGGCTGGACAAGCGGAAAGAACTATTCTGGTACAACAGAAGCTGCACTTTGGAGAAATGCTGGACCAAGTGCATATAAGTTGTAGAAGAATATGTTAAAACACAACTAACTTTAGTTTAAATATGTTGTTGTCTTCTATGTCATTCTATGAACTTTTCGAATGACCCTTGTACAATAAAAATATAACATAATACAATAATATATTAATATTAATACTACACATATAACAATATAATCTTAAAAACTAAAAACGACAATGTCTAGATCAACAAGACAAGACTTCATTACCATTCTTTAACAGCTAAATTGCAAAATAAACATAAAATACAATGTATGAGAAACAATTGCAAAGAAAAATTGATGTATTATTCAAACACATCAGGCAACATGAATTAGCAGAATTTAACTCATTTCTTACGTGATTTGCTTTGTCTCATGTATGAGAAGATCGACACTGCTGCCTCTGAGTGGCTTTCGATGAAGACGTTTCACTGTCACTTTTATCTTGTTCCAGTACATGCTGCATTCACACAACAACCACTCAGACTCACAACAACCAGACCAGAGTTTGTAAGTAAGGAAGTAAGTAAGTAAAACGTGAATTTATATAGCGCATATCATTTAAGAAAACCTCTAATGCGATGGTCACATTAGTAGAGACCAAAAAGGATTGTCTTGAGAAACTGTTTAAAACTGTCAAAACCACACGCTGGACTCTGAGCTCATGCGGCAACGAATTCCAGGGGTCGGACCGGCAATTGAAAACGCCCGATGGCCGTATGTGTTGAGTCGGCAGCGAGGTACAATAAGCTGATGTTGGTTTGCGGAACGCAGACGAAGCCGCGAAGCGACGTCAGAGGCTGGAGTGAATTGGTCAGCGAGGTACCGAGGTGCCTGACCGTGAAGACTGCGGTACATCATGACGCCAAGCTTATAGGTGACTCTCTCTGGCACGTCCAGCCAATGGAGCTCATCGTGCAGGAGTGTCGTCAGACCGTGGTCAAACTTCCGTGTGTCACTGACCACACGTGCGGCCGCATTGAGCACTCGTTGAAGCTTGTCAGTAACCATCTTCGGCGCCCCTGCACAGAGTGCATTGCAACAGTTGACGCGAGATGTAACAAAAGCATGAACGAGCGTTGCCGCTGATCCTTCATCAAGTGACTTTTGGACTCGTCGAAGTTGGCGAAGCCAGTGGAAGGTAGCTGAACACGTCTTAGAGACATGCTTCTCGTTCTCGAGACTCAGGTCGGACGAGAAAGTGACTCCGAGCACCCGTACGTGATCACTGGCAGTCACAGTATCTGAGCGGAGATGCAAGGCCGGAGCATGGCTACCCAACAACGAAATGTTGTGTTTGGAGCCAGCCCAGAGCAATTCAGTCTTAGCAGGGTTCATCTGCAAACGATTTGCTGCCATCCAATGGCAAATTTCATCGACAATGCCCGAGGCGTGCAATAGTGGATGCCGTGTTACGACGCTGACAGTGGACATACAACTGAGAATCGTCAGCGTAGGAATGGAGGTAAACGTTGTGCCGGTTAGTCACTTCATCAAGATCTGCTCATTCTGCTGTATAGAGTGCGAATAATCGCGGACCGAGGACTGAACCTTGTGGAACTGAGCACAAGACATAGACCACAAAAGACATATCACCACTGTACGAGACGCGAAAAGATCTATCGGTCAAATACGACGAAAACCAAGCCAAGACATCACCACACAGACCATACTGATGCTCGAGACGATGCAAGAGTAACTGGTGGTCGACAGTAATGCAATATCAGCACGTCAACAGCTACATCGTTCATCAGTGTATGAATATGACTTCAATAACTCTTGGAACATTTTCTCATTTATGTTCCTTCTTATTCCTCTGCGTTATTCTAACCATGATTACGTGTGACTTGGTGGTGCAGCGGTTAGATTCGTTAACATGACTCAATAAGTCATGAGTTCAAATCCTGGCCACCACACTTTTGGGCAGCAGCTGTGGTCTAGCTGCACTTGCCCACGTACCCATGGAGGTGTTACGGTTTGAATAGTTAACATTTGCAATATCCACCATGCAGCAGTCCTGCGCTGCAGATTGTTTACTCAACGTTGTGGTGCCTTGGCCAACTCAGCCTTCCATTCCTCCAAAGTTGATAAATACGGAGCAGCTTTGGCTAAAAAGGCAAAGGCAGGTATGGTTCATTCCATTCCCTGATAAATGCATGGGTGGCAAGTAAAACTGTGAGATGCCATGAAAATGCACGCCATACCTGAGCACTTCTGTGATGAGCAGCACCTCGTGAAGACGTGTTATATCTCAACTTTATGTTTACCTTTTGATACCAGTCAGTCTTAAATATCATTAACTGCTCTGCAGCAGTATTAGAATTAAAACGGCTACTAGACAATTCCAGTGCAAAAAAGAACAATATATAATCACTGTTTAATCATATCACAAAAGTTTTTTTAGAAAACAATCCTATGTAAAATGTCAAAACAATAAGACAACTCGCTAAACCTTTCCATAACAAAATAAGGTCCATTGTCATAGGTGAAGCCGGTGTTGTCGTGCTTGAGAGTGAACTCCTGTACGATAGGAACATTGCCATCCGTCTCCAGCTCACCACTCCGATCAACATACATCTGAACATCATAGTTTAGAACAGATCACAACAAAACAAAACCAGATTTTGCTTTCTAAAAATATATAGGTCTACTTAGAGCAGTACTATAAACATTAAAAACAATGCTGCTATTCAAGATGGCATTTTCCAAATATTTAACATTAATTCTCTTTTTATCATTTCTACAAAGGTAAAAGGTAAAGGTAAGTGTATAGCAGTTTGTGAAACTTCACCTACACAGCTACGGGTAGCTTAACACACAGAAGTTCAGCTTATTGCTGCAGGTTCCATATAAGTGAAAACAAATATATATCATTATTATCAACTGTTGAACTTGACTGTAGAAACATGACATGATGACACTGTTTTCGTTTTCTTCAATAACACTGACCTATAAACAATGTTGTCAGTCAAGAATGGCATTACCGTTCCGTATCCAAAATGGTGCACAGAACTGAAGCTATTCAGAATACATCGTTCTCTCTTTTGCTTTCCCTCAAACTTCTTTCTGTCTTTGAAGTCTTTCCTGTCAACATAAACAGTGAACAATGAAGTAGCATTACTGCAGTTACACAGCAAACAACAAAATAACACTCCAGCTTCACAACTTTGAATCAGTTCACTACAAATCAGTTTTTTTACTTTGTAATTGAAAAATCAACCTAATTGCTGTTAACTGGATAATTGGAACTTCACAAACACATGCATCAAATGTATTCTACTGCAAACTGCACAAAATGTTTCTAGAAAGTTCAACAGTGCACTGTGATCTGCTGCATAATCTGTTCCTCCTGCCGTACCGATTAAATTTTTGTAAGAGATACATGTACACCGTGTCCAGAAAAAATGAAACCACTAGTATTCTAGGCACAACTTCGACAAAGTTTAACAAATTTTTGTAATTTCTGGCACAGTTCATCCTGACAATTAAGGTAACTGAAAACTATTTAAAAAGTACCATCACTACGTGCACAAAACTACGTAATGATGATGTAAGTTAGATGTCACCAAAATGCCCTATTCACGACTCAGGAGAATGGTCTAGTGTCGCCGTGTCCATGCTCAGCTGTACCGATATCCACTTCTTGGAATCCGATGTCAAAGTTAACGGGGAGTATTACCGCAACACTGTTCTGTGCAGATGATTTTACTGGATATCTGGCACATTTCTGGCATAGCACATCAAGCTCGCGCTACCATGGAATTCCTGGAAAGAGAAATGCCACAGTTCATTTCGCCGCAACTGTCGCTTCCAAATTCGCCAGATTTAAATCCAGTTGACTACAGCATGTGGAGTGTATTGCAAGAGAAGGTGTACAAAACATGCATCACTGATCTCGACAACCTCAAACATCGCATCAGAATTGAGTGGGCTAAGCTGGATCACGCTGTCATTGCTGCAGCCGTGTGTCAGTGGCGTCATTGTCTTTCGGCTTGTGTCAGGGTGGGAGGTGGTCATTTCAAGCACTGATTTTAATTCTGACATTGTGTTTTGCGATAACTGCGGCCTTTCAAGCCTTCGCTGACTAACTGAATCAAATAGTTATTGCAGGCTGATATTCCAGTCTGATTTTCTTACAGTTTTCAGTTATAACATGCGTTTTAATACATGACCACCGTTTAATTTACAAGGTAAAGTAGTGGCACTGTTTAGGTGCAGCGGACATTTGTTGTGTTAGTTTGGTTTTGCATTACGTTAATGACAGTCCATGCAAAAATTACAACTATAACAACAATAACTGCGAGCAGGTACTGTTTTTGACGGCGTTTGTCTGTCTGCATGAAATCTCAAAAACTACTGGTCGGAAATTGCTGTAACTTGGTAGGACTACGTCCCATGGGGCACACTAGAAGTGATCGAAAGTTGGTGACATTTGACACTGACCTTTGACCTTGAGAGCTATTTTCATATTTTTTTCATTTGCTATGCATATGTCATCTTCTATTAGGAATTTAGGAGTTTTGAATGTCTTAACACTGCAACTTCAATTCGATGTGAAGGTACATTTCAGAATACCTAGATCACCTTCGAGTTTCTAGGTCATCGGATTAATATCAAAGTCTCAACAGCGAAAAAGTGGCCACATGCAGGATGTGCTCTCCTCGGACACAGTTTAATTGTGTTTGTCAAAGTTATGCCTGAAACACTATTGGTTCCATTTTCTTCCGGACACAGTGTTTATGTCAAAACTAGAACACAATGCTAGTTTTAAATACCAACTTTGAACATTTTATCAGTAAAAGTAACAGTACTAGCAAAACACACTTGCTGCAGTTTTTGTCATCATAATTAGGTCCTCCTAGGTATAAGCAACACAGAACTCTAAAAAAAAGGAGAAATTAATACAGTAAAAACTCAGTTACAATTAAGTGATTAAATTTTAAATAATTACTCAATCAGTGCTGCTTAATATTTGTGTCCAACTGTCACACCTGATTTTGCTTTTTTGCTACATAACTTTCTGAGCTGTGAGACTGCATGCCTGGAATCTTCCCACATAATGCCTGCAAAACTGTGTGGTAACTTTTTAGACATGTCTTAAAACTATACTCTTCACAGAACCCTACTGTCAATAACTGCCATTAAATCACTGCTGTATTTTATATGCTATATCATTCAGTGTCATTGACTGTCTATAACTGTAAGCAGCAAATCAGACACTGGCGACAGTCACTGCAACGATGAATAATACACACATTGAACTGGAGTGTGTAGGACGATGCTGTGATGATGGAGTAGCTATCGGTAGAGATGAAGACGCCTGAGCCTCCACTGGTGGTCGACCGACACTAGACAGGGCACGGTTCTGAGCATAGAGTAAATAGGTGAGGTTCTTGCAGCGACGGGAGACGTTGATTTGACGAGCAGCCCAGTGACGCACCATCAGACCATTGGCGTCATGCAGGCGGACATCACCTCCAAGCTCAACGAGACGCCGTAGAAGATGAAATGTGCAGCCATAGCCAGCAGCATGCACTGGGGTACTCCCTTCCGGTATACGACTGCATCATCATTCAGTTCAAATATACATTCAATAACTGATTCAGCAAAAGTCACGGGTACAACCAGGCTGTGTGACGCAGAATGACTATGTCCACGTCTACGTCCACTCGAAGTTGTGCAGAATTCTTGGACTTTTCCCATCCACTGGGTAAAGGTAAAGGTAAAGGACACTTGATATATAGTACCGCTTTAACTTTATAAGGCAACCCCATCACAGAAGCACTACCATTACTGTCGGACATAGACAGACTATAATGTCAGTACTCAGCACATCTCTAATTTTAGTTAGACTCATTTTAGTGAGTCGTTGCTACGCATGAGTAATGATGCATTGTTGTGTGTACAAATGTGCTTGAGCAAGTAATAATCAGTCCTTTTTGTAATAACAATGGGTATGGGCCAGAATGCCCAGTTGTGCCACTCTGGTTAGGTTACTGTTACTAAACTGTTGCAAATATGTCAGCTGAAGATCATCTGTCAGATGTCAATAGGTTGACTGACACTAATTGGTCGATATGGGCACTAGAAATAAAAACCTACTTCGAAGCTAGGGAGTTATGTGTGGGTGAAGAAACTAAACTGCAATAACAACTACCACTAATAACATTACAGCACGATATACAAGGTGTGGCATTAAAAAAATAATCCCCTAAAAAATGTAATTTCTCAAAAATTACAAGTACAAGACATATTTTGCTGTGTTCTTCACTGTTTAATGTGAAAGTAATTCCTACCACATCTGTGAATTTTATCAAAATGTTCTGTCCAAAAAATAAAATTATGGCCACGAGAATCCAAAAGTGCACTTCATTAAATCAACAACTCAAGTAGGCCTGTAAGTAACCGAAAAACTGTTTTCGTTGCAATGCAAAGCGAAGTAACAGCTTAAGTAGTTGCACCAGATTCAGCTTAGCTTTTTCACTACAACTTTCCTGAATATTTGCACTGTTGCCCGGCTTGCCACACAAATTCACAATCTTCAGTTCATTACACCAGTAACAGCTTTATCATACAGTTCATGTGTTTATGTGCTGCAATATAACTTATCAGTTTGAGTATGATGGTTGACAAAAACAAAAGAAAATACTAACAAATTGACATTGGCACCATATTTGAGCAGCAGCTCAGCAACAGTCTCATGCCCTTCCAAGCAAGCAGTGAACAGGGCAGTTCGACCCTTGTTGTCCACGAGATCGACATTGACACCTGTCAGCAAGTAGCACACGGTCAACAACCAATTTACTGCAATGCCAATATATAGCCTACTTCTCACGCTACCAGCCTTTTTCTTGACCGCACAGTTTGGCCTATAGTGACAAAGTGTGAAGGGGTGTTCTTACAGAAGGGGCTGGCATAAGCCCCCATCCCACAAGTTACAAGAGTCAAGGAAACACTGCATAAGCACCCAATTAAACGACTTGTTACATTCTAGACACTTTGGATGGTCTTTCTGGCACTTGAAATTGGGTAATCCTCAGAGCAGCAGTCCCAAATTATCTGGAGGACTGGTTTACAGTCAATTCGTCTGCAAGGCTAATCTAACCCTGGCCCTAACCCTAAGCTCTAACCCTCACTTTAACATAAACCTTAACGAGTTCTAACGAGATGACTTGGGGACAAGTTGACTGCCACCCAGCGGACTGCTGCGGTGTACGTAAATTAACAACGTAACACATAGTATTTTTGCGTTTTCGTAACTTGGGACCGCCGTTCTGAGGATTACCTAATTTGGTCACTGATTCACATTACATGATTACATCAGATGATTACACCTCCACTTACCCCCTAACTTCATTCATTCTAAGACCCAGAACATTCGAGTTTACCTGCTTTAAGGCAGCGCTTAACTCGTCGCTTATCGCCACTGGCCGCAGCTACGTGCATAGAGTAACCCAGATGTACAAGATCAGGTTCTTTTGATGACTGGCGTCGAAGCGAAAGCGGACCAGCAGTAGCTACCTCCATAATGATGTACCAGTGCGAAATTTATTATGCAGTACAACGGAACAACACCCGGGCAGCAAATCACAACATTTAATAAACCCTAAATAGTCACAGTTGATATATTAAAAATCAACACATCCGCAATGATCATTAGACGATAAATATACAAACAATTATCGCAGACGACATTTTGAATTTCCAGCACCACGTGACCGCAAAGAGAATCTAAATTTTCTAAAACGGCCGAACGTAACGTAACGCTACCGTCGCAAATTGCTCCTATTTGATTCGACTTCAAGAAGAAATCTAGCCAAATAAAAATAAAGTTTGATATATTTTGTTACGACAATAATGTCGACAGGGCATGACAGCTAAACCAGCTTTCAGTTTTCAATATAAGTCGAGTGATAGGAATTGCATATGAACAACTTTATTCACCATGATCCACGAGATGACAAACAATAAAACTACCGTAACAAATAACTAAAGGTCAAAGACCTAATTTGGCGAAAGCCGCAGCGAATGCGAACAATGTTCCTATACTTTACAATGGGCATACTTCTCCTATTCCCTCTCTCAGTTATGACCCTAATCTAACGTGCATCATGACATCATGTGGCCAGTATTGGATCGGGGGACCGATAATCCGGTAGCGTGGTGTGTCAGTTGTCTGTCACGAGGCTGCGCTGTGCAAAAACGGTTAAACGGATCGAGGTTCTGTTTAGGTAAACACTCTTGGGGTCCAAGAAACAATTGTATTAGGCATAAATGGGGGTTTTAATCCCTCTACGAGGAGGGGGAGTCAAGAGAGGGGAAATGTTGCCCATTGTACCTGTTCCGATTCATTCGCTATATGGCGCCACATTTGATGCGGCCTTCACTAAATTACTTTAGCCACTTGTATCGTCCTGCTTGAGCTAGATATGACAAAATAAAGACCACGCAATTAACGTTTAAAAACAGTTGAATATTTCTGGTTTATGCAGGGACGCCTACACTGTATGTCTGAAGTTATGAGACGACAAGAGGACCTGTGCGGTTAGCGCAACAAATTAGTTGAGACCACGTGCATGTCTGTGAATTTCCGACAGCTGGTCACGTTGTTAGACAGGGACTTAAAACACTGCATAAACCACAGACAAAAACAGAGCGACATTTCGATGCCAATTGCAGTTAGACTTTGACCAGTGCACAGAAGACCTTGCGGTTGGCTGTGTGTCAGTCTGTGAGAAAATACTGTCAATTGCCTGCACTGTCACTAGACGTTTCCCACACATCAGTTAGCACTCATCACTCACTATCGGGTCGCTTTGCAGTAATTTGCAATCACGGCGGGCAGTTACTTATCGGTGAAGTTAACCAGAGTTACATGGCTTTTCAGAACTTCAGACATACCAAAAAAGTTCAAAACAGTAAATAATCTAGCAGGGACTACGCGAATCAGCTCTTTCTATAGGTGAGACAGAGAAGCGATTAAGATTTTTTTAAATCTTATAAAAACCGATGTAAATCCAATGCCTGACAAATAATACAATACACTATAAAAAAAACAAGCCGATAGTCTCATACAAGGCTTGTTTCCCAGACTCCGGTGTGGATAGATAACTATAGGGTAGACAAACACGTTAGCATGACACCCTCAGTTCACTACAGAGGCTACTGTATACGCTTCTCCAATAAGTGACGGCTGACGAGTCAATAACAGCACTGACGTCATCAGTGGGTTTGCAGCTATAGCCATCTGACAGCAAAGTGCACATTGTATTATTAGATCGGGGTCCCGATCCCCCTAAGGAGAGGAGCTGTGGGAAAATTATCCCATTGCACAGTATACAAAATAATACGGTTTTCCGACTCATTCGCCAGATAGCGCCACATTCGATGCGGCCTCCACTAGATTACTTTAGCCAGTTGTTACACTTTATCGCCCATCACTCTTTCTTTTTCTACTCCAGGCTCAAAACTCATCTGTGTCACAATTTCCCCACCATGTCATATAGACTACCAGATTCTCATGACCTGCAGATGAATTTGCAGATTCCTTGTTTCTTTTTCCTGTGATAAGTTTTTTATGTTTAAATTTATTTTTTATTAGTATAAGTTATGCTGTATTGCGATACTCTGACGACTGACGAGCCAATAACAGTACTGACGTCACCGGTGGGTTTGCTGCTGTAGCCATCTGACACGCTCGCTATCCAACAGTTTCAGCGCACTTCTGTCTAAGCAGCTTCTCCTGCATTTGAATATCTCATCGTACCGGCTAAGAACTGGCCTATATTGCCAATAGAGGCCAATTTCACGGTAAACCTATATTAAATCTGTTTCGTAATTTTATACAAACAATTCAAAATATGCTAACGCTTGAAATTTCCTTCTTCGTCGTATGTGAGCCAAACATCTACAGTTTTTGTATCTAAAACATTTTACTTTTGTCTTCAAAGTAATTCTGAGCAGAAAAGCGGACAGTGCTTTTCAAAGCAATATTGTCTTCTGCGCGCGAGGTGCGAAGTCTAAGCAGACTTAGACTACAGCAACCTTGAGAGCACTGATTTCTCTGTTACATTTGCAGTGCAGACCGACCAAGTCGTTATAAGTGAAGTGAAATTTCTACGTGAAAACTGAAAACGGAGAAGTCTTCTTTGGTAACACTCTCGCGGTATGAATAGACGTAGTTCTATTTCTCACTACGCTGTGTCCCAAAAAAACTTCACACGTTTAACTCTCTCCAACGTTGTCAAATCTTAACCGACTTTCAAAATTTTATCACCGCTTGAAAGAGTATGAAATGTGCTACAAAACTCATACCATACTTCCCACCTCAACTTAGGCATAGACTTGAACTTTTAATTTCCCAAGGTAGGGTAGCAACCAACATGCCTAAAATCAGATGGGAAATATGGTATTGGTATGAGTTATGTAGCCACTAATGTCATACTCTTTCTAGCGCTAGCGATGAAAAAATCTAAATATCGGTTAAGATTTGACAAAGTCATAGAAGAGTTAAACGTATAAAGTTTTTGGGACACAGTGTATAGTCATCATTTTGCTATGGCGCTGCTCAACCTGAGCTCATTGGTTATAGTCAATTAGTCATAATGGCCTAACTGAAGCGTCGTAATATATACGCATAATCAGGGTGGGAATTACCAAATCTGAAGTGGGGGGGTCAGACTCACCACAACCTATGACTAGGCATAATTCGATAGCTTTCCAGAATAGGATCAGCGATTGTCGTGCACACGAAACGGCATCATTTTCTCATCATTATCAATATTTTCTTTCATTTTTTATTAATTAA
>Ga0126335_1002244_pt1 | contig 11453 bp, 8 predicted proteins | sample OlaspJWI45metaG_FD_108409 | JGI IMG/M metagenome (GOLD analysis project Ga0126335, IMG submission 108409) | Marine gutless worms symbiont microbial communities from Oahu, Hawaii - Olavius sp. 1 OAHU.JWI-45 metaG | ecosystem: Host-associated > Annelida > Digestive system > Unclassified | place...
TCTGCTGGACCTATAAGCTGCCTAGAACATCGTGCAACAAGAGTATTGCACTGTGCTATAGTAACTAGAGCAGCTGTGTTAATGTTCCCTCTTTTACTCCAGACCATCATCAGTAATGAGATGCGGCCGCGGAAGTTGAGGGGTGCCTGGTTTAGTCGCCTTTTACAACATCCGGCCAGGAGACGGAGTGGGTCTATTCTAAGCCCCGGAACCCACACGGGGTCAAATATCATACACAAATACATTTAATATGAAATCGTTAGAGTTTTTATCACGTAGTCAGCAATGACCATAGCTTAGCTCCAGAGTGTTAAGCTCAAACCTGATTTCTGAGTGTCAAAACGCAGCAATTGTGACAATCATGCAATGTCAGTGCTCACATTCAATAATGAAATACAAATAATGAAAAAACCAAGATATTATGTGTTAAACTTATTAGGGCTAAATCTTTAACTGCAATCAACCTATCTGCATTAACACATGTGAGCTACGACCAACTGTACGGCCTCAATGCATATACACAGAGGACACCAGAGCTACGTACCATACAAGCTGTACTCCAGATATCAGCTGGCGTGCCATATGTTGAGCCTATCAGTACTTCCAAACACCGGTACTGGCGAGTCTGAATGTCGTCCGTAAAATGGTGATACTAAACACATAAGCAAAACACACACACAGTCCAATGCATTACCATTATCAAAGTCCATGCATTAATGCTAACTTCACTCCACAACGAGTTGCCTTCAGCAGCTAACACCAAAAGAATCTTCTCACCACTCAACTACACACTCATGTAATAAACAGCAGTTTCACACTTACGCACAAACAGACTCATCATCATCATCAGTTCTGCATAGCCAGCGCGGGCCGTAGCAGCATTCTAGCATATTTTACGCTTCATATCCAACCAGTAGTATCCATCAGAGGACTGTAGGCTGCTGAGGTAGAAGAATGTGTCCACAGGCTCAACACAGTTGCTGTTAATGGATACGGCAGTAAGACGAGGGCCAGAGCCCAGATTCTGCAGTTTTGTCTTGGCCCATGAGACATGTAGACCAAGTGGAGCTGTGGTGGAACAGAAGCTTGACGGGATCTCTGTGGAGTTCCAATCACAAGGCAGAAACAAAATGGTGTCGTCGGCATACACTGGATCTGTAAAACCGTTGAGGCCAACTTCAATCCCAGAATGTGTGGACACGTGTTCAATAATCCAATCTATGGCTATGCAGAAGAGAGCAGGTGTGAGGATACACCCTTGTCTGACCCCAGATGTGGTTCAGAATCAGCCAGAGAGTTGATGAATCATGATCAACCCCAACTCGAGCACCTGTAGATTTGTGCAGTGCCACAATGAGACAGAGAGTAAAATTCGGGATGCCTTTGCTGCAAAGAGACTGAAACAGTATAATTTGTTACAGACAGTGATGCTTTGCAGCTGGGAAAGTATGCAGCGGGCCTTCCCACAGGGTGCACAGAAAATAACGGCAGCCTGCACATACTTTTATCACTAAGTCACCTGTGAGAAGACTGCCTGAAAAATGACATTTGTGCAAATGTTCACTGATTATGGGAGGATCTTTGAATACAATTTACTAACAAACCAACTTGCACATTAACAAGTGCAAAAGTCGATAACAGCTGCACTAATGCTTTGAAGAACAATGCACATATACACTGTTCCAAAAAAATTCCATGTGACTATGTCTTCGACGATAACTTGAATAGTAGACGTCCGATTGTGATAATTTTTGGTATAACCCCTTTTGACCTACTTTTACTTAGACTATAGGCTATCGAAAGGTAGTTTCACTTTGCCACCTCACCTATTTTGTGCAACTGCCTTAACTTGGGAAATTGTTGAACCTGAAAATTCGTAGATTTAGCCGTAAGCAGCTTTTTGTTATTTTAATAAACAAAGTTCAGCAATAATTTATTTGCATGTATTGGCTTTCAACTCAAGTTTGTGTTATACAAGCTTACAACAAATGTTCAAAATGTCTCCTATGTGCATGCATGCACGCTGTAAGTCACTGCCTCCACTGGCTGACAGTCAAGTCAATGATGTGCTGCTGCACACTATGCCACACGTCGTGGAGACGTTGCTTCAGCTTCATGATTTTAATTTTTACTTAATGTAAACAAATTTATCGTATGCAATAAATCTTGTTATTGTTCTTTTTAAACCGGAAGTTAAATACAAGTAAGTAAAGTTACACAGTAACATTTTATTTAAAATCCCGGCGTTGTAGAGTTCGGGTTAACAGCCATGATGGCCTAAATTTGTAATTTTTACGTTCAACAATAGCCCAAGGTAAGGCAGTTGCACAGAATAGGTGAAGTGGGAAAGTGAAACTATCTGTCGATGACCTATAGTCTAAGTAATAACTGTACCAAAAATTATTACCATTGGACACTTGCTCTTCAAGTTATCGTCAAAGACGTAGTCACATGGATTTATAAATAAACATTGTTTTTCGTTTAGAAGAAAGTTCAAAACTGCAATTTCAACTTTCAATTTTCAAGTATCAGACCAGCAGCGTTGTTAGCAAGTCAACATTAACTTACTGTCCAGCAGGCATTTCCAAGGTCTGCAATCTTCACCTGAAGTTCATCAGTCATCAACATGCTTTGTCTTTTACTGACACTGCTGCAGTCTGCAAACCAACACAGTTTGTTTCGATATCTAGCACTGTGCACACGAGCTATAATAAATTCAGTATATCAATCATGCACTCATTTCAATGATGACAAAAAATTTCAATGCAATTGCCCCCAGTCTACTGCTGCATTGTTCTCCCCACTAGTAAGACCCATGTTATAATAGGCTCCTGGTCTATTATCACAAACTGACAGACAGAAGGACAGACAGATATCACAACCGGGTTGCATATTGCTTAATTCACCTGTATAGGCAGGTGGAAGAGAAGAAAAAAATGCTAATAAACAATGTGCACAAAATGTATGAAAACGGTAATTTGCCCACCACTTAAGCAGCACTGCAGAAATAATGTCTGGATGTCACCAATGACTTAGTGGAACATTCAGATGCAATAACAAATAAACAAAATGCTCCTGTAGTGATCAAATATTCGCCATTTTGTGCTTCAATACCTGTGGCTGCTTCGCCACCTTCCGACTTGTTATCACTCATCAGTGACCAGTCGTCGGCCATCTCCTCTGTGGTCGGCGTTGGCATCAGAAATGATGACGTTGAAGACATCGGACTTTGTTGCTGTTCATCAACTGGACTGCAGATCAGTGACAGCCTGTCAGACGATGTTAAAGGCTTCAGTGAAAGTCTGTCGCCTGAAGCAAAACTGGAGCGGCAGCCAGTATCAAGACCGCTGTCAATGCTACCATTGCATGTGACCTGTGTGGCGCCTGCTGCACAATCTGCCACTGTCGAGCATGAATCAGCAGCCATTTCGTAGTCTGTTTGGTCACACTGTGACAGCTGAGCACTCGTAGCACCTTCTTCGCAGTTCTGCTGACCTGGCTCCTCCGACTTGCCATTGGGGGACTGCAGTCAACAAGTGCAACAACACATTAGCAATAAATACATCAACTCTACATCCAAAAGCCAACAGTATTCCACAACATGACTCAAAACACCAGACGTCTAGAATTTTCTGGCATACCTTTAACACAAGCCAGTTATGGATTTTTTTGCCACAGTATATACCGTGTTCCAAAAAACGCTCAACTTTTTCATTTCACTGTAGGTTTTACAAACATTGACCGATTTTGTAATATTTGGCACACAGTATACTGAGTAAGTTGCAACACAGCAGTTATTAATTTGCCCACTTCACCTGCATACCATTGCTACTCTACTTTGGGAAAATTTCAATTGCATAATAATGACTTTACCAACAAATGATTGCGGTTGCATGTACTGAAAAATATCCAGTTTTTACACACAACTATTGTCCAACAGAGCTAAAATATTACATTAACCTCTTTAATTCACATAGGCTTAATTGGCAGTCATAAGCCTGCACCAGTAAACTTAGGAGTTTCACGCTGCAGTAACTCAACCGTCTGATGCACACATCAGTGTGCTGGCACACTTGCCTTGCTGGGAGTGTCAGCGTCGCAAGTGGACGAAGCATCTCTGGCACCAGCATTCAGCTCAACAGCATGGTAGTATGCAACGGTAAAAATCTTTCATTGATCAGATTTCATTGTCAAATTTCGAAGTCATTTAAACAGCTTTGTTGGTGGAACAAATAAGTCAAAATGGTCCATAAACCAAAAACTAATATTTCCCAAGGTAGTGTAGCAACAGTATGCAGGTAAGGTGGATATGTCAATAACTGTTGTGTTGCAAATGACTTCAGTATACTGTGTGCCAAATATTATGGAAATTCGTTAACCTTTGTAGATACTACAGTGAAATAAAAAATGTGAGCATTTTTTGGAACACGGTGTACAACTGGCTTGTTTTTGGTATGTTATACCAAAAAATTGTATGGTGTGATTTTTTGAGACACAGTGTATATACAATAATAAATTAATAATAACAATAACAATAACAATAATAAACAAATTTATATCCTGCCACATGGTCGTAACTTCAGAGGCTAACTAAAGATGCTAACTTAACTCTGTCTTTTAAAAGACTCACAAAAACCATTAATTCTCCACTGATTAAATTTAAACAAGTTGACTACTCCTTTATGACATTAGGTCAGATGACAAACATATTCATCATTATCGAGAAATGAGAAATCTACCACTAAAGCAGTCAACTGTACACAGCTTACATCATCATTCTGATGCAATTCCAGCTCCCGCAGCTGTGAAATCTGTTGCTCTAAAAGCATCCGCTGTCGTTTCTGCTTCTTTTTCATTTTCTTTCGTTTGTTTTTTGACGCTTTTGATGTCTCGGGTGGTTTTTCCTTTGGAGCTGTACTTACTGAAACATTAAATGCATAAAGGAAGTTTTATGGCATACTAAGATATGAATATTAAACAACAGAAAGTCACACGTTGTAAAAAAATACAAAAAAATGGCTCAACAACTTTTAACGTTCCGAAATAAACTCACTGGTTGAAACAAAAGAACTTGTATTCCAACCTTTAACATGGGGTTTAAACAAAAATAAATAAACGGCTTACTACAAAGACTAAATTTTAATCTAATCGACTTCACAGTGCACTGGGTACTGAAAACAAAACTTAAAACAGCCAAAAATACACAATTAACACAAAAACACAACCATAAAATATGAAAACTTTGCTCTAGCATAAATACACACCCAGAAAACACATGCAGAGAATCTACAACTGAAGTGTGTTAGTAAGAAAAGTTTTAAGTCTGAAATACACTGGCACTGACAACTAAACTTGCAATGTCTAAAAGAAAATGCCAACCTTATAACAACACAAATCACGGACATATAGTTAAGCAAAAAACACATGAAGCCAAGCAACCTGAATAAGTCATACCCTAGCTCACCTGTATAATACACTGTGCATAATATTCTGAACTACAGCATACTGAAAAGCAATCTAACCAGCAGATATCGGAAGGTTTCGTAGTCCCAGTTTCTGCCATTCGACGGCCTCCGCGGCCATTCTGTGAACCTCGTCTGGGTTGACGCACATCAATATGTTTTCTGGTTTCACGTCTGTGTGTATAATTCGACACTTTGAGTGCAGGTACTGAAGACCTTGCAGCGTCTGACACACAACACAACACCATGACTTAAACCACATACAGCACTATAATCTGTGCAAATATACACAACACAGAAGCATAATACTTACAGAATACCAGCGTGAGGGAGTAAGGGCTTAACATACCACTCAACACCTTGTTACAGGGTTGGTTTCTACGGGCTAAAAGAACCAAGCAACAGTGTCAAAGCACTGAATAATTATTATTACACAGTGTATGTAGCAATCAAAAACTGCTAAAACATGAAAACTAAAAACAGTGTGGTTAAACAACTTCTGTCTGTATAATTAACAAGAAGCGTAGCCATTGCAAAGAGAGAGTGTGTGATAATAAACGACTCGGTGAAATGATTTAGTGATTCATATATTTTAATGTATGCTGTACTGACAGCAAATTACAACAGTTTTCTGCCATAGTATATTTCTGGTTTGATCAACCATAGATGTACTTTACTTTGTAGCCTTGATCAGCAGAGCTGTGACGTAGGCCTATGAGGCATGACAGTGCCTACTACATGATACTATGATACATGATATACATCGCCATAAAGTAGACATTGTCAGAAGCTAGAGTCTTTGGGCTACATTTTTGTCACAGACACTGCATTTAAGGTCACCAATTTTGATATCAATAACAAGCTCATATGCCAGTGCTTATTAATGAACTGACACACTAACGGAAGAGTCTTTCATTTCTCCACAAAACACACATTTGACAGACAAACAGACGAAATTGTGACAGCAACAGTAAGACGAAAATGCCACAGCAACAGCATGCATTGCATTACATACAGCTGTACATTAAAGCTTATCTTTAAAAAAGAAAAAAATAGATGGCAAGCCACTGACAGACAGACAGAAACATCTGAAGTAGACATAAGATACCTGGCGAATAATAGATTTAACAAGCGGTAACGGGATTCCTTGATAATTGGAACGAATGATCAATCTGAGAAGATTCCGCCCAAGAACCTCAAACACCATGCAAACATCTGTAATTCTGTCAAGAACCATACCACATACAGTATTTCTTCAACTGGTACTGTGTGCAATATGTATACGAACAACGACTCACTAAAATAATTTTTAGAAAACCACAAAACTAATGCAGCTGTGATAGGCAAAATAATTTTAGAATGCACATAATGAATGGGATAGACATAACTGTGAGCAAATGTAAAAATGACTTGGTTGAGTAATGAACAAGGATACGAGTGCCATTGACTCCAGAAATCTTGAAGTCATCATACAATTGTACAGTTTTCTCTCTGAATGCATCCAAAACGTCCGAATCACGTACCTACAACATATTCGATTTCAATCAGTCTAAACTGGTATAATGATAGTCACGGGCTTTCAACCACGATAAGTCTGATTATTCTTACGGCATAAATACTTACAATACAATTCATCAAAACATCCCCAGTGCAACTTTTGTGGAAAATTTCCACAACCTGCTACAAGTAACCTTAAAAATTTCTCTCAGCCGATCACTTTCTATAATTGTAACAATTCATTCATATCAGTAATGAAGCCCAACGCAGCTGACTTACCGAACGGAGCAGTTTGATTTCATCAATGGCTGTTTCTGTGTAATGTTGTGCGCTCTTGACAATTTTCATAGCAACAAATCTCTTTTCGCTACAGAAATATACAGTGAACTGCGTTATAAAGACCTGACTACAAATAACATCTGCGGTTATGACAACAATAACTCCAGCGTAATATTAACTCGCAACAGAAAGCTACAGTTAAGAAAAAACAACCATATTAATTTGATCACATGCAATGCATTTAACACATGTATAACAGCCACCATTGCTGCAACTAATGCATTCATTTCACTTCATTCATTAGATGAGACATGTCTACTCATACACTGTCAATGTGCCAGTATTTGCTTTACAGCCATGGCAGCATGTCACACATGACAACTTAAGCGGTAAGTGGTGTGTGACGTAGCAACATTTATGCTATCTTGTCAGTGGCAAATGTGTTAAGCATCATTTTCACCTCATTGCACGACTGACACTTTAACGATGATACAGACAGCCACAAATTGCACTTACGCGAGATCCCAGCAGAGCCACACTGTCGAAAAATGTCCCCAGCCAAGTTTGCGGATAACGTGATACTTTCCGTTGTATAAATCACCAATTTTTACGGGATGATACCCACCTGTGCAGCACAAAGATACGCTATAAACCAGCTGTAATGCTCAAGTATTCAACACATACAAAATTTCATATAATACTGTATGTGGTATGGTTCTTGACAGAATATCGTCATCCATATAAACAGTGAAAATCATTCAAATTGACTAAAATTTGATAAACTTAATTAATCTAAAATTAATCTGCCACGATCTATGACATATAGTACTTTTGTAAACTTTGTTATCTTCTCAACAAAACTCTTTAACATATACTACTAGTGAGTTGCAACAGCAGCATTTCAACATATAACAGTGACAAAATATAGCTACAACTGTGCAATGTTATCACTCAACATGACCTATCATTGTAAACTGTAATTGCAAAATATCAAAAAACTTGCAGCCAGTCCAGCACCTTGGTAACATCATAGTAATGCTACTTACTAACTCAGTCAATGTATCAACATGACACTGCACTGAAACCATACAGCCCTAAATACTGCCTAATATTCACCAATGCAATAGTCTTTAGAATCTTCCTGCTCTTCATCATCCGACGGCGGAATCTCTTCTTCTTCATCTGACTGTTCACCATTGATAATGACCTCTTCCGGCACCGGCGGAACTACGACACTATTGTTTTCATTTGTCCTAAAACAGCGGTGACAAATACAATGAACACTACAGGAATATGTACACTGTTATGTGTGCATGCGAAGACAGTTTAATTTCATATTGACATTTAATTAAAATCTAATTAAAATCTACACACTCGTTAATACAGGTTCGTTATCATCTGGGGTGCAAAACTAGTCGTCACACCAACACAAACTAAGGGAATTAGAGGAAGGCAGCAGCAGCGTAATTGCAAGGGAGCAATTCTACCAGTTCGTAGTGGTCCAAGTTGTCATCATTCATGGACTGGTAGTAGCAACATCGTTAGACACCTGAACATGATGGCATCGACCGATTCATGACAGCAATGGCGTTGTCAGATCCATAGCTGTGACGTGAGTGTCAAACCCGTGGTTGCAATGGCCTGAGTAGACATGCGAATGAACATAGCAGCATCGACCACCTCATGACAGTGAAGGCGTCATCAGACCCGTAGTTGAAATGTGCAATGTGTTGAAAGAGCAACGTGTTGAATGAATACAGTAGTACCACTGTCTGGACTCATATGAGTCTCGGACTTTGGAGTCGCACAGTTGGCAGCAGCGGCACGCGGGGCCTAGACTAGTGTGACCAACATGTGACCACTGATCAACAGTGCAAGAGTTTACACACAGTTTACAAGGTAGTAGTTGGATAAGTGAGCGGACAATGCAATACATTAACAGTTAACATTAACATTCTACTACAGAATGTTAACCCTCATACTGCTAATATATTTTTACATACACATTTGCTAATGGGGGGAGGTAAAATACCCCCAGGGTTATCAAGTTCAAGGACACCTACAACAAAATTTCAACGGCTACACCCATGTTTTCGAGGTCCACCTGTTCAATGGTGTTGTTGACGATATCACTGGATGTTGCAAACCAGAAGCAACAAATCTCAGCACACAGGACAGCTAGAAACAAAATTCCAAAAGCCTACATCCACATTTTTGATGTTGCCCGGTTCAACAACATTGTTGCCAACACAACCGTAAGTCACATTATACAGGAAACAGATAGTGTTACTTCCGGTTTGGGTGGCTTCCAATTCTAGCGCAATTTTCCTATAAATTTTTGTGCATTTTTCCAATTTTACTGCACAATTTTCTGGTGGGACTACCTAGATTATAACCCCTTTTGACCTACTTTTGTGCTGCTTATCTTCTACTCCTTACATCCTTTCTAATGCTGAATTTGAAGCTTACAGTGCTACATTAGCTAGTCCCACCAAAAAATTGTGCAGAAAAACTCGAAAAATTACGCAATTTTTACGGCAAATTGCACTAAAATTGACAAAAATTGCATGCATGTTTTACGGTTGTACATTTTTCTAATTTTCGATATACTGCTCCATTTTGAAAGAACAGCACTTGGAATGCAATTGGGGTCAAAAGTCAGGGCATAATTTGCATACTTTTTGACCACTGTAAATAACAAGGGATGGCTGGTGGAGCTGTCTGTGGAAATTTTTCATGCGACGCCTAGGATCTAACTGCCAGTATACTTTTTACCCGGTGGAATCTGCTGTCTGGTCACATTGAGAGCAGGTGACTAAAAAAGCTCAGAGGTAAACATATAGCCTCTAACAACTTTGTTGCCGGTGGCTAAATTAGCTAGTACTCTCACTGTCAGCAGCATCAACACTGAACATTTGGTTCTAACTCATCATTCCCGTCTTGAAGAAGAAGGGGAACTTGGAAACGGTGGTTTCCAAAGGCAGTTAATGTTAAATGTTAAACTTTTCGGTGCAAATTTTAACATTCTTTGGTAACTGTTATAAAAGCTCTCTAGGCTGAGGCAGCAATGCATTTAGAAAGCAAAGAAGCAGTGATACTGCTGGTTTATGACTTATCTGGCAGACTTGCTTTTGTTAAATAGATGGATGACAGTATAGAGTTAGTGGTAAGGTAGAGACAAGTTGACTGTAAACCATGTAGATTATCTCAGAGACAATCTACCCAGCAGCAAGTTACATCAATGGTGTAAACAAAATTCAACTACAACATGGTTCAAAAACCTACACAACTTTACAAAAAAACTACCTTGCGCCGACCGAGCAGGAAACCAAACTCACTCAACCACCAAAGCACAACACCAACACTCGTCTAGCAACCTACCTATTTTCTGCATTCTTGACTCGGTTCTTTGCCTTCGATCGCTTCTTTCGGGCCTTGATTGCTTGAACTAAAACATCAACATAAAACATGACAATTACTCGGGAGTTAATACACACTTCTTTCCTTCCAACAATCACTTAGAATGACAATGCCATCACCACACAAGCAAACTGATCATCAGTTAATAACAACGACTAAAAACACAACTGGTTCTGAAAGAAATCGGCGAAACTCAAGAAGTGTTAGATCAGAATCATGCAAATGAAATGGCAGATTGTTCCACAAACGTCGACCAGCAATGGCGAAGGATAGATTGCCCAGATTTGCATGGGTTCAAGGAACATCACACGTAATAACATTTGACAATCAAAGTTGCTGTGCAGGGCCGTGTTAACTGGTAAGCACGGTACGCTCGTGCGTAGGGCCCGGCTGGCAAGGGGCCCCCGACGACCAGCAGGCGAGAAATTAATTGTTATAAATAATGTTTACTTTACATGGCCAAGGCTGTGATATGACGACATGACATCTTGATTTGGTTTCCCAGAATACATTTTCTGTAATGAAATTTAGCTTTCGTTTATTATTTTACTTTACTTACTTAGTCCCCCACCCCGTGTGGGTTCCGGGGCTTAGAATAGACCCACTCCGTCTCCTGGCTAGATGTCGTAAAAGGCGACTAAACCAGGCACCCCTCAACTTCTCAACTTCTGTGGCCTCATCTGATTACTGATGACAGTCTGGAGTAAAAGAGGGAACATTAACACAGCTGCTCTAGTTACTATAGCACAGTGCAATACTCTTGTTGCACGATGTTCTAGGCAGCTTATAGGTCCA
>Ga0126335_1002245_pt1 | contig 11451 bp, 5 predicted proteins | sample OlaspJWI45metaG_FD_108409 | JGI IMG/M metagenome (GOLD analysis project Ga0126335, IMG submission 108409) | Marine gutless worms symbiont microbial communities from Oahu, Hawaii - Olavius sp. 1 OAHU.JWI-45 metaG | ecosystem: Host-associated > Annelida > Digestive system > Unclassified | place...
CAGCGATCCGCACTGCCTGATCTCTTGAAAGTGTTTTACCTGCGCGCCAGCTATACTGCAAGCGGGTATTGTTTTTGGCGGCGTTTACCTGTCTGTCTGTCTGTCTGTCTGTGCGTCGGTGCGTCCGTCTGTCCGCAAAAGATCTCGAAAACTACTGGTCGGAAATTGATGTAACTTGGTAGGAATATGACCTTTGGTGAAGGTTAGAAGTGTTGATATTTGACCGTGACCTTTGACCTCGAGAGCTATTTTCGTATTTTTCTAACTCAGCCTATACTTTTCGTACTTCATTTTCGGCACGGAGACACATCTTCAGAATATTTAGGTCATGGTTCAGTTTCAAACTCATGGGTCCAAGGTCAAGGTCACGGCAGCGAAAAAGCGGTAGCATGCAACTCAAAAACTATCGGTCGGAAATTGCTGGGGCTTGGCCGGAATATCTACTAGGATAACGCTCGAAGTAATTTGGAGCTTTTGACAATTTGACCTTGACCTTTGACTTTAAGATACATTTTCGTATTTTTCAATTCAAGCTCCAAGTTTTGAATGACTTACGCTAGCAGCTTCGTTTTCCTTGTGAAGGTACATCTTTAGAATATCTAGGTCACCTTCGAGTCTGAAGGTTACGGGGTCAATCTCAAGGTCACAGTCGCAAAACAGCGGCAGCGCGCAGGTTTGTGCTCCCCTCGGACACAGATTAATTTTTTCTCTGTAAAATATCAATCATCTGTTATGGGTCTCGTCGGATTAATCAGCTCCAAGCTTATAGTCGTATAGAGCAGAGAGCAATGAGGGTCGTTTAAAGGTAAAGTAATGAGCGGACGGCGTTGTGAACACTGTTGGACGGATGTGCGCGCGGGTGGTCGACGTTGTCGTAACGTACTGTACGTCGCTCTGGGTGGCAGGCCACACAGCCAGGAGACTGCGACGAGCCTTGCGACCGTCCTTCGTTGCCGTGTTGTAATTCAATTGCCGAAGACATCCGGCGTGCGTAGAAGACGCCGTCGTTGTCGGTCGTGCTCGATTTATGCATCGTCGGGTGGCTCGAGGGCTCCGGTTGCGCGGCGGGTCGGCCGTCATGAGTCAAGTGCTGCGTGGCGCCGAGCATGCACCTCGTAGGTCGCATAGCTGTAATCGATATTGCCGCCACCGCCGACCCACGTGGTATATGTACGACTCGACTTGGGCACATTGCATTGCTGCACGTATTTCAGACAGGATACAGCGTCTGGGAGCCGCATGGTTAGTCCACTGACCCGTCGTCGTCGTTCATCGATGTCGACTAAGATGGACCGTTCAACTTGTGTCGAGCCGTCAGTCAACTCGTCAGAAATAATATAAGCTACGACATCAGAACAGCTCGTGCGATGTACATGTACTTTACCTTTCGTTTCTTACACTATAATCCAGGCATATAGTCGCTGTAACGCTGAGACCCCAAAATTCTCTCTCTCTCTCTCTCTCTCTCTCTCTCTCTCTCTCTCTCTCTCTCTCTCTCTCTCTCATCTCTTCCAAGCTTTACATGTAACCGAAATTACATTCTCAAAGTATATGGAAACGCGTTTAGCGCCAGAAACTGATGAGATATGGAGTACAAATGCTCCATATACATACAACGACTCAAGTTGTCCCCTGTAGCATGATTGGTAAAATATGATTCATATACATCACTATGCTGTCATTGTTGAATTAAACCCGAGTAACATATCAAGGATATCAGGTGATGAAGTAAAACGGTCACTGAACAGTGAACAGCAACAGTTCTTCTACGATGAGAGATGACAACCATGTTAGCTTCTAACTCGGCTATAAAATATGCAGAAGCCTAAATTATCAAGGTCAGCTGTATAGCACATTGTGGAATGACACAATACAACAAGGAACCCATGTCTGTGATGCTCAGCTGGGAAGTAACGATTAGCGGTCATGTTTGTTTTTAGCATCCTTCGCTCACCACGCGGCCAATGCCTGCAAACCGAAGTAGTCTATACTACTACTACTAATAATAATAATCGAGCTTCTATAGTGCCATAAGGTCGTGACTTCAGAGGCGCCATTTACAAAAACCACGCTGACCTTAGTGACCTACAAAACAGTAAACTATGTCAGGGTGACCCAGTTTGGGGTTTATGATCAGAGTTTGTCTCTGATTGCACGATTGCAAACCTCTGTATCTCGCAGCTATGATTTTCGACACCCTGCTTAACACACATACACCGACACACAGACAGCATTATAGGCCTACTATTATCTCAGCTGAGCTGTAGCCAGTATGAACTAAAACGACTCGATCTGCAATAGGACGCGCAGTATAACTGTCCAGAGAGGTTGTTATCTACATCCAGCATCAGCAGCTCAGCAACTATGGACGTGCAGGCTGAAAAGACAGTAATAAAGCTCAATAATCTGATCGCCAATCGGTCAATCTATCCATCTCGTTACGGTTTTCAGTCTTCCGCGAGCTCCTCGCATTGTCTGCAAGCGAGTGTGCGGAAGGGCTTGCGTGTATGATAGTGCCGTCCTGTGTCTCTGAGTACGCCCGTCAGCGATCAATCTCTCGCCCTGTTCCGACTCGCTTAGCGCCGGTCTCTGTCCAGGCCGCCACGACTCCACGGCACTGCTCACAGTCGGATTTCGGCAGGGACCGACCGACAGCGCAGCGGATCCAGCCCGTGTCCGTTGGCTGGTTGTCGCTAATGCGGCTATCGGTGACACACCGTGTTACAATGGTCTGGATCAATTCGGGCATCGATTTGTGTCGACCGAGCCGCCGACTGCATTCGTTTCTGGTAACGTCAAGTGGACTATCAAACGTTCTAAACTCCGCTACTCTACTCTCGTCCACTCAAAAATGCCGCTTTTCTCGAGCATCTAATCTATTGCGTGCAGCGTAAAACTTTGCTCTAGAGTATTTGAACAAAGACTGCTCTTGTATGCAGCCATGCCCATCAAATTCGTTGTATATAATGTCGAGTCCCTAGATGCGATTAGCGGCCGTGTTCGTTTTCATTTCAGCATCGTGCGCTCACCATTGGCCTTATCAGCTGCTGTCGTCCGCAAGCCGAGTTCTCGGCTGTAATCTTCCTGGCGCCTTTCAGTATTCAGCAAGACATAATCTTCTTATGTCAAAGTCTATGCATTCTATGAATGACGTTATGAAAGAATAAAGAGATAATCACAAAATTACATGAACTATAGCCGACTTTTTTATGCAGAATTCTCATTTGAAGCGTTATAGGCTAATATTTCACAGAATGTCATGAAAATATAATTACATTATAGTGTAAAATGTCAGCACCGGCGACATCCGATAAACTAATTCGCTTACACATCAGTCACGAGATGAGCGAAACGCTGACTGTAATGCCATATTTGTTTCCTCGTTGTCATGCAAACACTGGAACAATACAAGGACTGGACTGGACTATTGCAAGTCTGCAATGTAAGGCATCACCGAGAACTTATTCCGAAGACTGCAGTCAGTACAGAATGCAGCGACCAGGTTGATCACGCGGACATGTGGGCGTAAACACATCACACCTGTTCTGAGCGAACTACACTGGATGCCTGTTCGACGCCGGGTCGACTTCAAGCCGAGAATCTTTATGTTCAAGGTAGTGCCTCAGTGCCTGACCTCAGTCGCCGACTATACAGCCCTCTTGCAAATTCACGAGTACCGTGCCACTGACGGCTGGGTGACGCTGTTCGCGGTCTTTGTCTGTGAAACATGTTACCAGCGTCTCTGCACTTGGTCGATGATTTTGCATGTTTTAAGCGTCTTCTGCAGGCACACGTGAGGCTGCGACGGGTGGTGACTTTTTTTAGGCGCCGTGTATAAATATTCTTACTCACTCAACGATAACTCCACTCAGCTCCGTCGCGGAGAGTTTGCACTGAAAATGAACCACGAAGTCTGCGATACGTACAGTCTACAATTAAACTGATACTGATTTTTTATTTATTTAATTTTTAAATACCTTTGGGCGTATAGTTCCCAAGGGTTAAAAGCAATAAAAAAGAGCTGCTATGACTATTAATTAATTCATTTTCGGAGCGGATTGTAAAACGAACCCACAGAAGTCTGATGCATTGCTGATGTGTTAAAGGGATTATAATCACCAATGACTAGTGTTAATTTCTTCTCAATTCAATTTATCCAATTCAATAAATCAAAAGGACCAGAAGGCTACTTACACTGCACATACATATGTAGTAAGTAAGTAAGTAAGTAAAGTAAAACGTCGATTTATATAGCGCATTGTCGTAGAAAAACCTCTAATGCGCTGAACAAATTAATATTGTCTGAAAAACGACGTTTTCAGTGACAGCCGGAAAGTATTTGCAGTCTCTTCTCTAAGCTCGTCTGGAAGCAAATTCCAAACGGTTGGTCCAGCGACAGAGAACGCCCGACGGCCGAGGGTTGTTCGTCGATAGCGCGGTACATCCAGCTGGCGACGGTGTGCTGAGCGCAGTCGCTGACAACCAGCGATATCCGAGACAGCGACACAACAGGTTGTCAGGTACTTTGGCGCCTTGTTGTGGAGACACCAGTGGACTGTGACGGCGAGCTTGTACCGAACTCGATCTACCACATCGAGCCATTGCAAGTGGGCATGTAGCAGCTGCGACAGTCCACGGTCATAGTTGCGCGTTCCGCCGACAAGATGTGCAGCGGCGTTCAATACCCGCTGCAGTCTGTCAGTGACGATACGCAGGCAGTCACCTGTCCATTGTCTGCTGAAAGTAACATATCATTGTACACTTTCGTGACAGCAGTCTCTGTACTGTGATACTGACGGTAGGCAGATTGTAAGCGTGGCATCAAATCATTGCTGTCCAAGAAAACCTGCGGTCGGTTCTGAATTAGCCTTTCCAATAACTTCGAGTGGAATGGTAGGCCTAAGTTTGACACCGGCCTGTAGTTTCTTAGCTGGTTGGCGTCAAGCTCCGCTTTCTTCAGCAGCGGCCGAACCACTGCTTTCTTAAACTCAGAAGCGAAGCAGCCTGTCGCCAGAGACTTCTTAAACATCAAGGCTATACAAGGCGATAAATGTCTACGCATATCCTTGACGAGCCATATGAGAACGGGATCAAGCTGACATGTCTTGCAGAACGCTCCACCGATCAACTAATACATTATATAGTAATAAAATAATCGCATTTGCCGTGCATTAAAGTACAGCCGCGACGACGACAATGACGATAATACCACACCGTGAAAATCCTCTTTTCGAATGCACTAATCTGGCAATGCGTTAATTGAGTGATGGGTTAGTAAGGCAATTTATGCAACTTTTGTGTGTTGCTGATACAAAACACGGTGTTCCAAAATTAGCGAGCCCCCTAGCTTTTAATGGCATGACTTCGTCAATATGTAATTTATTAGGCGGCATTGAATGCATGAGATGCAAACTATTGTTACCGATGTACGCGGTGTCTGCCTGTCTGTCTGTCACGAATGCACCGAATGACCCCGGCTCGGCTTCACTGTGCGGCGGTGCGTGCAGTGTAGGCCTACGCCGGGTGCCGTGTGCTGGGGTCATTCAGTGCAGCCTTCACCAAATGCTTTTGGCCTCTTGTTTATTTTTGCAGTCGAGAGCAAAAGATTATGCCCTTTGAAGTGCTGTCAAAATTCCTACAAGCTGTACTGCCTTTACCGTGTAATTCTGCATCGAAGAGTGTGACGTCATTGATACGGCAGTCAGGCAATGGTGCATCCGCTGTGTGCATGTCTCAAAACGGAATTGTGGACAGTTTGAACGCAGACTTATCCAGTAGCTTAGTCAATTACTCAATTACTGCCTAAACAGTTATTTGACTTAGTGAATAATTTTCAACACATGTCAGCGTTTATTGTTGATTTTCATTGCAACTGTCATTCGTTTCTGTGATCGAAATGATTTCCGCCAAGTTGACTTGGTGTTAGTCATCTCAAAGTTGTGGTGTGAAATATTATAGGCCTGCCCTTATAGCGACCATATCACAGAATGTACGTTTTGTATAAATTTCATCAATTTTTATCGATTTTTCAAACACGGCAATAACGTAAAATTAGTACCTACTGTCACTCACTGTGACGCCGTCGTCCTGACGACGTTATGATGTCACACTGATGCAGGCATTACACGGTGAAGCAGTAAAATTTGGTGATATTTCTGGTAGCACTTCACACAACATCATCTTTCGCTTCGACGTGGCACTTTATGTGTAAATAAATTGCATATCGACGAAGTTATGCCGTTAGAAGCTAGGAGGCAGTTAATTTTGGAACACCGTGTAGAATAAATGATGACGTTGACATAGTTATCGCAGCAATTCTCTGTGTGTGAAATATAACGTAAATGCGAGGATTTGAAGCGGAATACAATAAATGTGTCTATTTCTACTGACATGGACAGTGTGTATATACTTTATAATACGATACAGAAATTTTCATTTGACTACATCGTGTCCCCGTCATGGGCTTCATCCTGACTTTAACTGCAGCATATTAGTTTTTCTCAGAGTTCCACGCGGGCCGGGTTGACCAGCGTATCGGGTCGGGTCGGGTCGGGTCGGATTGGTCGGGTCAGAAAATTTACAAATATTGGCGGGTAGGGTCGGGTCCAGTTCTATTAAAGACTAAAAATTCTTGTTACATTTTACATTATACTATATTAAATATGTTTCGTGTTGTCTGCTATGTAGACTATGTGTCGGCCTTTGCTGTGCTGTCTCCGCAACAAGATGCGGCGCCAGAAACTGTTCGCATCGTACTGCTATATCGCATTTTGTGTCTGTTATAAAACTGCTAATATTCTAAACAACAGCGACTGTCCATGTCTACTGTAGCTATAGTCGTAAATACAGCCATACAATAACAGTTTAAGACAGTTTTTTCCTTTATTGCCTATCAGACCATGGACGAATCATAAATGATAGCTCAGCCGCGCCACGGACTTTCTACCGTATACGCCAGTCCGCAGTCAGCCATCACAGCGCAATGTCTCTGGATACCACGGACAAGCGGAAGCGTCGACTGTGTGAAAATCGCGACGCGTTCCTGCTAGAGGAACGGCGTGTGGTAAATCGGAAGAGTAAAAGAGGTTTTCGTTAATATTCGAAAAGGGACATTTTTATCCACCATCAATGGTCCTTGGATAGGGTCACGGTTTCCGTGGGTCGGGCCGGGTCCCAAAATTTGGACCCGCGTGTAACTCTGGTTTTTCTGATGATTTATATATTTTTATACAACGAACACTTACTTAAATCAGGCAAGATGAGTGAACAGCAAACAACAGAAAGGAAATGAAAATAACATTATAATTACAACAGCGCGAGCATTGGTGTTAAGTTACGGATAACATGTGCAAAAAAGCTACCAAGCAGTTTATCACTGCACATATGTTGACTAGGCCTACACACATACGATTTTGAGGCAATCTTTGAGGCCTTTGCTTGCTTTGCTATTGCTCAGTGTTATCTGATTACTTTCTCTCTTCACAGCAGATCGAGTGTTGTCGTGCGTTGAAATTTGTCGCCTTGGGTTGTGTGGGGTGCACCCAGTATTGTCGGCGACGTTTTCATCGCTTCATCTCGTCCTACGTCATGTCGATATAGCCTGGCTTGTATTAATTACCTCAGGTGGGCAAAACCCGAGGCGATGGAGTAGAAAAAGAGCGCGCCTATCATCGTGGCAACATTGCGTATGTAAATGAGGCATTAGCAAACGAATTGACGAGCATACCACGATGCATGCAGCAGTGATAGGCTTCAGGAAGCGACAGAAAGGTGATAACACCTTGTCTAAGATGATCAACACAACGTCGAGCTGTCATCGTATTTCGTTATGCATAGAAGCACAAAAGAGACAGGCGTGAAAGGGAGAGGAAGGGAGAAACTGTTGGCGACGCTAACGTGATGCGTCGGACGCACGTATCTCTGTCACTGTAAGAAGAGAGAGCTTGGCGACACAGCTGCGACATCCGTCAACAACGATCATCATCCTGAGTGACTAACACCGGACGTAGGCGACGTTTTGCATTCATCGGCTGCAGACAACCCGACACCATCTCACTCCATGCTGCAGTGCTTACGACAGACAGGTCCATACACAATATATTGTATTAGCTACAGGCTTAGCTGTAGTGTCTTTTGCTGCAATAGAGAGGGATGAATGGGTTTAGATGCGGAGTGTGGATGCAAGTGAAGTTAATTCACCTTCCGCTTCAGTCGATGAGTAGATATACCACACAACATCGAACTAAAATTGATGAAAAAATAAAAACTAAACCGAAGCCAGAAACGCGATCTTTAAGCAGAACGACGCCAGTCCGTAGTCAGTTTTTGCACGCAGCTACGTACTTTCCAAGCCCCTTCCTTTCTCCTCGAGACGGGGAACATTGTAAGTAAGTAAGTAAGTATTTAAATTTGTGTTCGCGCAGCACACTTACAGCATAAACTCAGTAAACTGTCACGGAGGCGCTATGCTAGTGTTTTATATGCTCTGCAAAATACCACAGTCTTTAAGAGCGCACAGAACTGAGTCAGTGTCAGTGATGGGTCACGAACTGACAGCAGCAGTGAGTTCGACAAGCTCGGACCAGAAATAGCGGAAGTATCTCGTTGTTCCGGAGCGGGGTACTCGCAGCAGAACGGAGATCGGCTGATTCAGACACCTGTGAGCGCAGCTCATCGAGGTATGTTGGTGCAGCCTGATGCGGACACTTCAATACGAGAACAACAATAATACAGTATAAACTAATCGTGGCAGAAAGGCGTTTGTGAGTAAATTCTGATTTTGTATCGTGTGCATGTGCACAAACCGCCACTTCTCTACCCTCTTTGTATATTAGATTATTCAAATTATGCCAGATTATTAGATTTTTCCATATTATCCTATTTCATCCTATTTCATCAAATCATTGAAAAAGTCACTTTTTTCATCAAAATCAGCTAAATATGTAGTGTTGGCCTGAAACCATTACGAACGTGATATGCCGCTATGCTACTGTTTTTGCGCGAAAAATAATTAACTGTCTGGTCACATTAACCAGTTCGTCAGAAAATATTTGTACACCTGGGTGGAGTTTCGTGGTTCGTGCTCACACACAAAGAACGGAACGCGACACCTTCCGCTTCAGCCAACTGCATACAAATGTGATACAGTCAGTAAGCAAAGACGCTAATTAATGTATAGTCGACTACACCTATAATATTTTTAACAGCCGCACTGTGCCAGGCCAAGATGATCAAAGCTGTTTACAACATAACTTCGAGAAATAAAGTTCTATACAAAATTTCCGTAGTTACTTTTAAAATGTGTATACATTTCCTTCGCCTGTGCACACTGAAAGAAACAAAAAAAAATATTTGAAACACTTGTCAACTGACGCTGCAAAGTCGTACTTTAACGAACAATACAGCAATATCTCTTAAAATACATTTTTTGCACATAGTTGGCAACTGTTATTCAACATCTTTTTCCTACGAAACACGTCTAAATTTTTATTATTTTCGTACAACCGTGGTGTACCTGAACGTAGTAACGTCTTGCTTCCTCGTGCCGGCTTTAACGTACAGACGAGACACGATGTGATCGAGGTTTTTGAAATAGCAAGTGTATTCTGCGAGAAACTGATGGCTGACGAGTTAATTATAGAGGGTTGCAACTGTTGTTTATGTTCACTACAATACTACACGCAGAAACATCTGGGCAGTAAACTATAAAAACTGAACAAATGTAAGAACTACGCAGAAGACACAAGTGATTACTTTTATTCGTATACAGTGTATCTGAATTTTACTTCCACCTGACCTGGACGGAAAACGGTTCGGTGGATTTCGATAAAAATTTGCAGATAGGGCAGTACTTAGCTCTAGCAGCGCACTTCAGTAGGTTAGTCCAAGACCAATGGGTTGCTTAGTAACGAACAAAACCCTCCAAAATTGGTACTACATGCTACGCTGACTTCGCCAAGGCTCCTAGAGCTTTTATAGCAAGAGGCTGAATTGTTCGGTATCATCTCTTCGATGGCACTTGCACAAACAAGTCTTGTTCCGATGTTTGTTTCAAAGCTTAGTTTTTACAATGCATTCCTTCGAAATTAAGCTAAAACAGCAACATCCGGTGTCACTCTAACATGTATCCATCATTATAAGTTATACACATGGAGATCTAGCAGCGCCTGCAGCCTAGTCGCCTACCGGCTTGTGTATGTTTGTATGTACGTAGGCCTATTTCCAGCCTCTGGCGTGACAAATAATGATAGGATTAATGCTGTGAATAGGGTTAACAGCCTGAGCGTGTAGGCCTACTGGTGGAAGATGCTGTGACATCAGATTAGATGAAAGTAAAGATATTAAAAGCACGCAGGTGACTGGTTGGTGACGGCCGTCACAAATTACTAACTGCGGCAATTTCGTCATCACATCAGTGCATCTTAACGCTGGCTTCAGGCATATAAATACTAATGAAGAACGCGCTGAAAGGAAATAAACGGAATTGCCTGGAGCAATTCTACAGTCAACGGAGAATGTTGGATGCGAGTTAACGACGCGAGACAAATAAACAGCTAATGCAGTTTCCAGGAGCGCAGACAGGCGGGAAGAGAAACAGTAAATGCAAACCGGACAGTCAACGAAACGGACTAAACAGAACGAAAGTCGCTTATATTCGGTATCGGAACCAGTAGCAGCACTTGCATAATCCAACGCTGGCTCTGCTACGAATAACGGGCGTCATCTTGATCAAACCGACGTCGCTGCAGCAGATCGTTATCGGCTAGGAACTAGGAAGGCTTCGAACGGATACAGCAGCAGCGGATAACAAATGGCGGCGATGCTGCGCCGAGTTGCACTTTAACTGCCTGCGTCTGAACTATGTATATATCTTAGATGTTAATTTAGTTCTAAATTACTGCTTTTTTATACAGCAACTAACTTATTACCAGCCCACAAACCTCTAACAAACGCAACTAGTTTAACTTCTAACCATCTCCTTACAGTATTATTATCTGCAGTTGAACTCAGAATCCAGGTCTCCTGTCCTCCTCTTCTTGTTAGTTTCCTACCCTAACATATATGCAGTAGACTGACTTTTATTGTAGCACTGTTAGCCATATTTACACAGCATCGAACATTTTGTCCTGTGTGTATTCGTGCATTTTGATGTTCATTTGTGTTTTTCTCTATACTGTTGTTTTACTTTACTGTATCTCTATTCAGCTATTCAGCTGTTTAGCTGCAGCCTGCAGGTTGTTAATAGAATTTTTTTCTTCTTCGAAGTGAATTTAATGAAAGTACTAACAACAACAACAACAACAACAATAATAATAATAATAATAATAATTTGGTAATTTGGGGAGGAAGATCTCCTCATCTTCAGGCGATGACAGAGAAGGAGCTTTTCTGTTCCAAAGAGTTTCGGTGCTAGTGCAGCGCTTCAATGCTGTCTTGTTACATGACAGCCTG
>Ga0126335_1002246_pt1 | contig 11444 bp, 7 predicted proteins | sample OlaspJWI45metaG_FD_108409 | JGI IMG/M metagenome (GOLD analysis project Ga0126335, IMG submission 108409) | Marine gutless worms symbiont microbial communities from Oahu, Hawaii - Olavius sp. 1 OAHU.JWI-45 metaG | ecosystem: Host-associated > Annelida > Digestive system > Unclassified | place...
ACCAGTAATTCAGCTAAGCAGCTGTAGATCTAATGGGGGTTTACTCAATATCAAAAACACTTCCTTTGGAATTTTGCAGAAGCGAAGCATTGAACGATATAAGAAAAAATCAACTTTGTCCAGATAGTCAGATTCAATGCTCAACAATTATGCAGTATAGCGTGCACTCACTAGTTCCGTAATCTAAACCACACACAACGCCAAAAAATAAAGTTTTTGTACGGTTTTGCAGTGCTACCGTTAGCATTAGAAAATGTACGATAATAACAGCACCAGATAAATGACATTATTTTTTTAGAAATTTTACCTGCCACAAGGCCACAACCACTTGGAGACACCAAAATCTGGGGGCCAGGGCACGTGCCCGGTGTGCCCATTGGTTAAGACGGCCCTGACACTAATGTCTGTCTAACCGTTTAACGTATCATTTTAATCGCACGAATTGTATGTACACAGTATTTAATTGTACTTGTCGGTACTAGTGACAACAAAAATTGCGTTGATCACAAAAGTAATTTTAATTTTACTGTTTGACTACATTATTGTTAGCTTAGGCCTACGCAAAATATCAGTGTAAAATTTCGCAGTCAGTGTAGGTAGTGCGGACATTGACGATTGACACATCTGTAGGTTTATTTATCCTCTAGGCCTATGACATACCAAAACATCTTTATAATACCGGTATGCGCAATCAACGTTCGTTTTTTCCTTCCGACTTTTCTCTTTTATCTTACCAAAAGCCTCACTGTTAAACTTCCCTGTCCAGCTGCTATCATCAGCATTTTCCTACATATGATCATGGCACTGCGACAGTTGCTCACACCTCCGGTATTGACTGAGACGACCGCTTGGGCGTCATAGCAAACAACTGATGAAGGCCTGAAGAGTGCGGGTGTAATCTTGTGACGGGCCAGCTGGACACAGATGGCCAAACAGTTTGAAAAAACGCTCAAGAATAACACAGTAGTAGCACTGTGACAGCCTGGCAGGTGTCTGATTTGCTCTGATGCGGATGGCCAGGTTTGATACATGAACATGTTCGGTATGCACTGCACAAACATCTTATGTTTCAGGTAATTTTAAAGTTTTTTGTCTGCTTCTGTTGCAAATAGGCCTATCTCTGTCTGTCTGTCTTTTCTCTGTGTTGATTTGTTCATTCTGAGTGAATGAGTATAGAGGGCATGTGCTGTAGCCAGTAGCAGTAGTTAGTACTAACTCACTCTGGGTTTTATCGTTTTTTACTGCAATTATGTGATTATTATTCTTTAGCCTGTCTATCATGTGACCGATTGTATTTTCCTTAATTTTCGGTGCGGTTGCAATTTGACAACCTCAGTTAATAAAGTATTGATGATGTTGATGATAATGATAATAATAATAATGATTTAGAGGCTAATACTTCTGATACTGTGATTAAGTTTGCTGATGATACGAAGATCTTTAGGGAAGAGAGTGATGTGCATGACAACATCTGTATGCTGGCGGATTTGGACAGGTGAGTGGAGTGGGCTGATAAATGGCAGATGTAATTTAATGTGAGCAATTGTAAGGTCATGCATGTAGGCCAGAAAAAAATCTACATTTATTTGTATACTACATTTTAGTGACTCTGTTGCTAGTCAAAACTTGCAAGCCTTTCTCTTTCATCAGCAAACCTTTTCAGCCTACCGTATACTCCTATGAGCGAAGCGCGGCAAGGTTCACCTGTCGTGACTTTAAGCGCACATCAAGTGTCACAACCATGCTACAGAACTCCAGTGGGATTTACTTCAACAACGTCGATAGAGTCCTTATGCTGTATCGCATTCGCAATGGTCTGGTGGCCGTTCCTGCTTCAGCTTAGGCCTACCTCCATCCGGCTACAGCCCACCCCAGAGGGTCCGAAACCAGATACAGACATATCCAGTGCAATACAAACGCATACAACCATACCTTCTTTCCTACTGCAATTTGCCTGTGGAATACTTTACCGGTCGACGTTTGCTAACTGCCGGACAGCTTCAAAGCTCAACTCAACTCAGTCCAGCTGGTGTAAATGAGTGTCGACCTTGTTTTTATCCTCTGCACGGCACCGTTTTTATCTGTTTATTGTTATTACCGTTTGTTACCATTTGCACCAATGCTTCCGCTTCACGCACCTGGGACCTCTCACCGCGGTGCGACTGCGATATTACTTAACCTGAGTTGGCACCTATGTGGAAAAAGAAGAGCATTAGCCTACTTATTTATTAGCAACATTTTAAATCTTGATTTACGTTTGTTTTGTTTACGAACGCAAATGTAAACATCCGGTGGCGATTGTAAAGTTTGAGAGATGTTGCAAATATTTTATAATAAATGTTTAACAGGCGATACGACATATTTTGTTTTGATTATTGTTACGAAATATATTTTATTCATGTACTTGAAGCAAGCATAGACTATCGGAAGTGAAGATTTGTGGAGATCAAGCGACTGTGCAGTCCTACGTTTTGGGCATAGAGGCTACGGCCTGCGCCTTCGTCTAAACCTTTTTGCTTTGCTTTGCGCACAACCGTGGCGTATAGGTAATGCAGTAGGCTTGAGTAAATGTGCAAGGAAATGTTTAGAGTATGGGAACTTTAATTTTGGACCTTCCCGTACGGGAAGGTTTAAAATTAAAGTACGGGATATTCGTTGTTGCGTTACTGCGCATGTGTAGCATAAGCGAACAAGAGTGGCAGCCATTTTGTAGACACGAATTCGCGATTTATCTTAAATTTATTCGTAGAATTAGCATGATATGTAACTCAGTACAGTCGAATGACGTTCGTAAATAGCGGCGAGTCAGAAAATAGCAACGATAAGTGCAAAGTGTTCGATTTCATTTGATACTTGTGTGACTTGACCAGGTTGTTACGTGCGCTGCTGATGCTATCAAGAGCACGGCTCGGTCTAGGGGATAATGATTATTATAATATCAAGCATATAATAAATTAAGGTACACAATGTTATACACTACGAATGTCCCAAATGTTAATACTGTTTATAAGGCCAACTGAAACCAAAAGGGAAACTGCGGCAACTAAAACAGTAAATAGAAAAGCAGCAGCATACACAGCAACATGGAAGGTAGCTTCGGTCAGGTGCAGCAGACTCTGCAGCGAGACGGTGGCGGTCGAGACTGTCAGCGACTGGACGACGAGACAGCGGCGGCTCTGTGAACCCAGTCGAGACTGTCGGCATCTGAACTTGTCAGCGAAACGACGTCCACCAGTCAGCACCACACCCCTGACTGTTGGCGACGTTCACCAATACGCGACTTGTCTCCTCATCTCGTATCAGCACAATAGCTGAAGTTCGGTAGCAGAAAGTTTGCCTCGTCAGAACGGCAGAACTTTCTCATCTGTACTGTTCAACTGCAAAGTAAACTGCAGCACATCTTACTCCGATGTTTCTCAAGCGTAAAGTGACTGTCCTGTACCTTCGGACAGCCAGCTCACGTGTGTGATGATATCACCTCTGCTGGCCAGGTATTCAGACAGTTCAGACAAACGTTTGACATGCAGAGGCAAAAGTAAAATTTGCGCCGCTGAGTACAATAGACGTACTTGTCAGCAACGTCTTTGTAGTCCGGGCAGCGACCCACAGTGCGAAAAACAACCAAGAGAAATGGAACGTGGGCCCAAAAACGACAGGCCAATAATGTCTGCAAGATGGGCCAAAAAACGGGCCTATAACAAGGTATATATTGCATTTAGCATTACTGTAAGTTTAGAGTTTGGGTTTGGGGCACCCGTGCTTTGGCTGGGAAGGCAGAAGCAGGTACGGCTCATTCCATACACGAATAAATGTGTGGGTGAGCTGGAAAAACTGAGAGATCCCTTGAGAACAAGTTGCTTTTTTCAGTTTATTGAATTGTTTGTGCTATTTCTTATATTGCAGATTTACAGCTTGACTGAATGGTGGATGAAGGAGTTGGATTACTTTCACTATGATGCATATTTCGCGGTTTACCTATGGCACATGGCATAGGTGTTACTTACTAGCTTCTGCTCGAACTGTTTATGGCAGAATTTTGTCAGCCACTATTAACTGCTGCAGTTATGTGCAGTTAAGGAATGCACAGATGTTCCACAGTCAGTCTGTCAATCTGGATGGATACAGGTTGGTTACAGCTGCAGATGAGAATGAGATATCTCGACGTCTGTGGAAGATGCAGACAACTGATGACATTATGAACTTTGTCAGTTCCGTAGACACCAGAAGCTGGACACCAGAACTGAGTTCACTTCTGACTGAACGACTTGTCAGGACTCACTATAAGTCCTTGTCTGCTGTGTATCTGTGGCTACATGAGAATGAAGTTACAGCAGCTAAGCAGCTGCGGCTTGGAGATGCTGTTGTGCTGCAAGACACAACTGCTGCTGTTCATTTGCATCCTGCTTACAAGACTTGGATGAACATTGTTGAACAGAATTGCACTAGTTATAATCCAGATCAGCTTGCCAGTGCATTACTTGCAACAACACACCTATTTGTGGATTTTAATAGCAGCATCGTGCATCGCCTTTTGTCAGAAACTCATAAGCATTTGCCACATTTTACCTTGTCGGCACTCTCAGTGCTTGCCACTACTTTAAAGGCCTTGCCTGGACATAATGATGTACTTGTTCGGGCCATGATGAAGCGTGTAGACATACTGCTGGCTAATGTGGAGTCTGTGAGTGCTATGCAGCTTGTAATGATAACGACTATTTATTCTCAGTTAAAAAAGTTTTTGAGTATTGATAGACAATGTCATGTAGTTAACTGGCTGTTGCAAATGATCGAGAACAACAAAGAAGTGCTACTTAGTCCCAAGTGCATTGAAGCTTACACTCGTCTTGGATTCGTGCAGTCATTCAAGCATGATCCTAGCAGTCGCAGATTGCTTGCTATCGGTGTTGAAGCCTGTGAGAGATATGTTGACCAGCTTGATGCTGCACATTTTGCTAAAATGTGTGTATTGTTGCATCATGGTGTGAAAAGTGAGTATTTTGTACGTCATGTTTTGAACATGTTAGAGTCACACGCACTCTCTCTGTTGTCTGATGACATGCGATTGAGTGAAGTGATTGATCTGATGCAGGTTCTGACAAGATATACTTCACACCAAGTACTACTGCAGTTTTACGATGCACTTCACTCTCGGCTGCTTTGTAATGATTATATTGATGGCTATTCTCTCTCCAGCATTGCAAGAGTAATGACTAAAGTACGGACTGTCAACACTGATCTGTTGATGCTTTTTCATCATTTCATTGTTGAACAAGCTGGTAACATTGTACCATATCCACATCTGTTCAGATCAATTGAGAGGTTTCTTGGTTTACATTGTTTCTTAGACAAAGATTTGGAGAGGCAGTTTAATGCATGCCTTCTTTCTTATGTTAGAAGATACATCGGTGTCAGTACAAAATATGCAACAGCTGTTGTTTCGACTTACCTACTTCCAGTTACTCATGATGGTCTTCCATCTCGAGTTTTCAAAGATGTGGTTCGATCGGTGACACAGTGGACTGAAAGTGCACTGTACAAGCATACATTTCGTATCAACTCTCTTCTAGTGCGTTCGTTATCCTCAAATTATCAGCTGAAGACACTGAATTCTGCACTCTATCAGACGTTGTACAAACAGCTTGACATGGTAGATAGCTTGGACAGTCTACATTCTGTAGCAAGTAGTTTGCTTCAGCATAACTGCCAACAACATCCAGTCATCACCGATCGTGTGATGAACATGTATACCCAGTATAGTTCTGCTTTGTCCGACAGTAATATTGCATGGAAAATTGCTAGAATTTTCAGCCAGGTTGACTACTATCTGCCGTCCATCTACGATGATCTGGTTCACTATCTTGTCACTACGAACGAGTCTGACACTGAAGCCTTGGTAAAGATTTTTTTCGTTTGTTTGTTCATCATTGTTTGTGTATATAATTTTCAGACTTTCGTTAAGAAAAAGTGTAATTAATGGAGTACGTCATAATGCAAACATTCACCATATCAGTGAAGGGGAGGGGCTGGTGTGGACTGGACGATGCAGCATTTGCAGGGTAAGCCCAAAATGTGCCCCCTATAATAACATGTAATTATTAGTTATCTTTTAACAGAAATAACTAAGCGTCTTTAAGAGTCTTTGTACATTGACAGTTTAAAGTAGCATATGATATTTAGGGCTGTGAAGTACAGTTTTGTATGAGAATTGAAATATTGAGATTTTTGACTAGTGTCAGTTATATCTTGGGATATGTCACGAAATGCATATAGGAACTTAGGAAGTCGTTGTTTTTTATCAAATTGTGACATTACTGAGGACCTGAATTGACAGCGTGTGAATTTGCAGGTTGCGGAAGTAGTGCATGCTTGTGCCAAAGTCAATTATGTTCCTCTCGCTACTGAAGAACTGCTTCAGCTGGCAAGCAGTGCATATCACATGTTGATTGCCACGCGACATTACAGATGTGCTTTAAAGTTGCTCTGCTCACTCACCAACCTCCAGCTGTTTCTGGATAGTGAGCTGTCTAAGCTCTTCACTCTGGAAACTCTGGAAGATTTGGATCACTATGTGGCAGGTAATAACAATTACAGTAATATATAGTTGGTAATTTAGTACCATACCCAGCCTAGAGTGTAAACTAAAGTCAGCCATATACACAGTGGTCCATAAAAACGTGGCAGTCTATATTGGACTATAACTTTGGCTAACCTTAACCGATTTTAATAATTTTTATATCATTGTAATCGTGAAGAAATTCTGCATAAACAGTAATGAAATTGTCAGCATCACCTGAAATATGTGCACACCTTACTTGATAAAGTACAAAACTACAGTTTGGCTGTTGTTCATTAAACATAGCAGGGTACATTTGATTACATCTCTGACAAATTTTTAACATTTTTGCACAAATATGACTGGAAATGAATTTTAATAATCAGACATGCATTTTCTTACTTATTGTGTTAACAGCATCTTGCTAATAATGTCATCAGTTCATCACTGTTTGCTGATAATGTTCTCTGTGCATCGTCCCGTCAATGAGTGAAGGCGTCGTTTGTCAGTCTGTGTCAAAAATGAAGGTGGACATATTGAACATTGCTTATGATTGCTGCTCTCCAAATGACAATGTCATGATGATAGCACTGTAAATTTTATCACTCCCATTGATTTTCTGTCTTATTTTGCTTTGAACTTAAATGTACAACAAATGGGGTAGCATTTTAACTGCAAAAGCGTTATTTCATTTTACAAAGTAAGGTGCATACACCATTGGGGCGATGTGGTCAGTTTTACATTAGTTGCATGCAGTATTGTTTCAGGATTAAAATGATCAAAAAAATTACAAAAATTAATTAAGACTAGCCAAAGTTATAGTCAAATGTAGACTGCCACGTTTTTTATGAACCTCTGTGTACACTATTACATTACACAATAGTGTGATATTGTGTAATGTAATAGTAATAATAATAACATTTGAGTTACCACCCCCACCGATGCTGTCATACACAAACAGTCTGTCTGGGTGTTCTGCGTGATCTGGTGTCATTGGAATGTAGTGGCTTACAAACTGATATTGAGCAGAAGGCCAGTTGCTGCTCATGCCCTTCTCATCACTTCATGTGGTCTCTGTCTCAATGGCAAGTCCACCCGTGTCGTGGTGAGTTTGCGACTGGAAAGCAAGCAATGTTTGTTTTCCACATGCATGCAGTTGTGGCTTTCACGTTCATGCCAGCGGTTTGCATGCTTTCATCTGCAAGAAAGCTCCCGGTTGAATCACCAAGCATCAGGCTCTGAACGACGTTGTTGCAAGGGCGTTTGTATCTGCCGGTGTCCCAGTCACCAAGGAGCCCATCAGATTGGCAAGACAAGATGGCAAGTGACCCGACAGTCTGTCTGACGCTAATTCATAGCAGCGTGGAAAGCCCTTGACTTGGGACGTCACAGTGGCTCACAATTTGACGGACTCCTATGTGAGTATGGTGGCTCGCTCAGGTGGTGCAGCAGCTGAACAGGTGGCCCATCGAAAGTCAGCCATATACGACCAGTTGGTTCAGTCAGGTTGTTTGTTCCAACTAATTGTGGTGGAAACGCTTGGTCTTCTGACTGAGTCCGCGATCTTATTTTTTGCTGAGCTGGGCCGTAAGATTGCGGCTGTTTCAGGTGACAGCCGAGAGCCCAGGTTTATTTTCCAGTGCATATCTGTCATCATCCAGCGATTCACTTCTATTCTGCTTCACAACAGTTTTCTTAGCAACAAGGAGTGACTACTCTGGCTTTTTGATTTTAACTTTTCTCGGAATCTGTACTACAGAGCATAAAAGTTAAATAGAATATAATAATAATAGTAGAACATCAGTTTTTTAGTGCTGCCATCATCACTACATGATTACGAGAGTTCACTCAGTTCATCTAAGTGTAGGTTGGTGCCAGGTGGCGCAAACCCTCAGACCAAGTCAACAAGCTTGCCTGTAGACTGCCATTTACCTCACCCACCATTACCATTGGTTGTTATTACTCAGCCAGAAGCCTGGCTGATACTCATTTTACCATCCCACGGAATGTAGAAGGCTGTCAATCTACCGGGTGAGTCAAAAAAAAGTAATCCCTTAAGAAATATTGCCTTAACTTTGTCAAATCTTAACCGATTTTCAAAATTATTTCACTGCTGTACCATGTAATGACTACCTTGGGAAGTGAAAAGTGTACAAATTTGCTGCAAATCTGGAAGTCAGTGCAAACGAAATGCATTGATTTTACACGCAGCCATTTCAACGGATCTTGCTTACTACCTTATTACTTTCTTACTTACTTATTACGTCAGTGTATGGTTCCTGTTAAATGTTCTTTTTAAATAACAGACTGTTTTATGTAAACATGTCTAAGTGTTGACAGCGACGCTGCTCATTGGGCACACGATGCTGTACGAGTTCTCGAGCAGGCAACACATCTTTAATTGGACCAGATCTGAACAGCTCCGATCTCAACGTGGTCTACTAGAAGATATGGGGTGTCTTCTAGCTACAAGTATATCGGTAGTGGGTGCATAAAATTAATGAAGTGAAGCAATACTTACTGAACATTTGGCTTGACATGGACCACCACATTACGACAATGCCATTGACAAGGGGCATAGGCATTCTAGAGCATGCAAGCAGGCAAATGTGGACACTTGAACAATTGTTATGGCAGTATTAACATCTATTCAGCTATATAACATGAAACGTTTCATTTCTTGTCACACATGAGTACAATTTTTAAGTTGTGTCTTTTGTAATGTGTAACAAGTTTTAAATTTTTACTTCCCAAGGTAGTGCAGCAACATAATTAAAGTGCAGTGGAAATCATTACGTGGCGTTTTGTTGCAAATTTTGTACTTTTTCCAGTGGTGAAAGATTTTGTTAATCGGTTAAGGTTTCACAAAGTTAAGGCCAATTTCTTAAGATCAGTTACTTAGGGGATTACTTTTTTGACTCATCTTGTAGTTGACTGGTTACATACCCAGATGGTTTACCCACCCGCAGACGGTCATTCATCTAAGTATTAACTGGGCCTGATGTTGATTAACTTCTTTGATCAGATCACTACACCACGCTACCAAACCATGAATGATGAATGATGTAACTTGAGATAATTGTCAAACACACAAGACTCACTCACCATTGAACTGCCTTTCCACTATACACTGCTTGTATGCCATTTTGTTTTTATTGGCATTAAGTAACAAATGGTTCGTATTTTTTGGTTACAGATAATCGGGCAAACCAGTCGCTGACTGATCGTATTGACATTTTGATGATGTTTTTGAACCGAGCTGTTGTACTTGAGTGTCCTCATCTTGATGTGCCCTGGTTTAGGAACAGAGCTTCTAAAGTCTTTTTAACCAAAGGTTTGTTCTGTGATATTGTGCTGTTGATGTATATGTGTTTGTATAATGTACATGTTAGTTAACAGAAATCTGAATTTTCTTCAATTTATGTCTGTTAATAGTATCCCATGTAGTGAAGTGAAACAGTATTGCACTGCTGCAACTTGCATATTGCATTTGAATAGACAGCTTTTGCTTTAACTCAATCATCCACAGTTTCCAGTGATATTTAGTAAAATGATATTTTCCTTGTTGTTTAGTTTCACAGTCTGAATGGGTGCCTAACTGTTGTACTTTGAAACTAACGTCTCATAAGCACTGCTTATGCAGTGATGATGCTGTTGGTGATGAAATCAAGCTATTAATACTTGGCATGCAGGAGCAGTTGAATATGAGGATTGATTGATGCCCATATATTTTATGTTGATTTTAGCAGTTTGAGACTGATGCATTTGGATAAAGAAGAACTAGATGATACAAACTGGAAGGTGGCAGACTGGTTTGCTGGGGGAGGAGAAGCAAAAGGAAGGATGGTGGAGACTGGGAAGAGAGAATGGTAGAGGAAAGGGCAAGAGATAGGGAGGAAGGGCAAGGGGAACGGAGTTTGCTTGATATTGTTATGGAATCTGGTGAAAGATAGGGATGAAATAGATTGAAAAACATGTCTGCACATATGTAAGCTTTCTGTTGTGCTTGCAAAGTCAGTGTATAGAAAACGTATGTTCAGGAATCAAGCACAAAAGTCTGTACAATGCGGTGATCGCTAACGAAGTGCAAAACATTTTGTTGGAAGTGCTTGGAGGATGGAACTATGTACAAAGCAGCGTGTATTCCCAGTACTACTATTATCTTGGTCAGCAGTTTCACTAATGCGTTTTGTGAGGTCATATAAAGACGATGTTGTATATTCTATCTGTTTGGCATAGTGGTGCACTGGTGGCTTGATACCCTGTTATACACTGCCATGTGCTGACTCTGGGCAAGTTGTTCACACCCATGCGCCTCTGTCACCAAGCTGTATCATTTGGTACTGGCCAAGGGGAAGTGATGCCCATTTACTTGCTTGCTGTCTCTACAAGAAAGGAAATATTATCTATGTTTTGTATTTTTATCACTTTACACTTGTTATTAACTCCAGTGTTGTTGCAATACCTAGCTCGTACTGAATGGACCAATATTGTTTACTTGATGGTTGAAGTTAGATGAAACTGATTTATAGATTTTGAATTCCTGCTGGATGAGCAACAGAGACCTGTTGATGTCTCACTGTGGCCGCTGACTGAGAAGACAGGAAACTGCCAGAAGTTAGCTGCTGTCTTTTTTGTTTTACTAATTGACGTTTATTGCTATAAGATGTATAAAATATAATATAAAATATTATTGTCATTATTAGAGTGGCACTTTAGTGAGAATGCTGCCAGAAAAATATGGTTGATCATTGAGTGAGCAAGGCAGTGACTCTTGTCGTACTCATTTATCGGGATGACAGTGTCATGTCGCCTCAGTCAATGTTAAGGCCAGTGAAGGCGATGGACTCACCCAAGTTTAAAGCTGGGCTATATTTTCACCGAGATTCAT
>Ga0126335_1002247_pt1 | contig 11441 bp, 6 predicted proteins | sample OlaspJWI45metaG_FD_108409 | JGI IMG/M metagenome (GOLD analysis project Ga0126335, IMG submission 108409) | Marine gutless worms symbiont microbial communities from Oahu, Hawaii - Olavius sp. 1 OAHU.JWI-45 metaG | ecosystem: Host-associated > Annelida > Digestive system > Unclassified | place...
GCAGGGAGGTCATTGTCAATGTTGACGTAACGTGAGAACGCCTCACATGATGCGAGCCAGCAAGATGATGTCGCTGCTGTATGGGTCATTAGTCTGGCTTGGATCAGGCTCACTAAGGCCTGGCTCGTCTATGCCCAGCTCATCACCAGGAATTGCCATTATCAGATGCTTCTTTAATGAAGCTGGCATGTCTGTAGCAGTTTACAAGTTTACAACTGTCTGAACTGTAACGCGACTGTGGGTGGAGTGAGGAGGTGAGATGGTTATGTCTCGTCATTCACACAGCCGTGGCAAGGCAAACGGGTGGGACTGGTGTCTGATTACCTACAGCAAAAGCTCTCAGCACTGGCCAGTAGACGTTGAGCTGCTGCTGCAGTGCTGCTGCAGACTGGCATAATTGACATGTAGATAAGCGGACTAAATTTGCATTAGCTGACTGCAACTGGAGCGCAAGTTTGTGTGCACATATGTGAATTGTGTACTTATCGCTGGTGCAGATAACTGAAACTACTATTCTATTATTTAGTTGCATCTGTGAAATGGGACTATGCAGATTGTGCATTTAACCGATGTGCACTTGACTGGAGCCGACTGTACTTACTTTTAGAGATTGGATTTTATACAATGTAGTTTTTAGGTTGAGTGTATTGTAATTGTGTTACTATGTATGTAGCAACAGTCATCGTCGCATGTTGGTGCATCACTGCAACCATCAGCCTCTCGAGTTCCAAGTGAGTCTCTTGGCTGAGATTTGTGACGTGATGCTGTATTCACATTTCACAGTATTAGAATTGATCTTTATTGATGAGCTGTTTTTACCACCCATGAAGGGGCATGGTTATGCATTCAGTTGCATCTGTCTGTCTGCATGTTTGTCTGCTTATATCACTCCAGTTTTAACTTTTTAATAAATTTCAGTTTTGGTAGGTCAGTAGATCGGCAAAATATCTAGGTCTGTTTCAAGTATCAAGGTCATGGGATGAAGGTCAAGATCATGGCAGCAGAAGTGCTTGTGGGTGGTCTTCCTTTGACTGAAAGAGATTTTTCTTGTTGGAATAAATTGTTTGGAATTCAGCTGAAGTCACTAGCATAACAATAATAGTTATAACCATAGTGCACTCTGATTACATGTAGTTGAGTGAGTTATTACAGTTTAGGTTGTAATGTTAAGGTTTTTACAGTGAAGACTTTTGAGGATTGCTGGTCATATGCCTGTTTTGTCATCTGTCATCAAACCCAGTAGGGGCAGTGAATATTGAACCTGAACAGTGAACACATTTGCTGAGCATATAAAATCTATAAAAGCTTATAGAACAGATCACTGCATCTTTCACATAGCAACGATATTAAGTTCTGCAATTTGGGTGATGAAGTTTTGTATTTTGCTGTATATACAAGACTTGGAAAGAGCGCCTCTAATAGCGATTTTTGTGCACAGACAGATGTCCAACTGCTATAATCTGAGAAGTTTTTGTAAAACTGATTAGGAGGAAAAAATTAGTTGTGTGTTTCGGGAAATATGGCTAGTTAGGGTCGATTGGTCGGTTTTTAAAATTATTTTTTATTCAGTTTCATAGCCACTTGTGCATGCTATATATGGTATTATATCATGGCTGGCATCAGATAAACATGCATGAAGTGTATAAATGCTTTGTTCTTATTAAATACACTGTGTGACAATATTATTTAACTTTTTCGGTGCCACCTCCGTTGTCATTTTGTCATAGCGTGCACTAAAACTCAGAACTGCTCGAAATCACCGACGTCAAAAAACGACCAAAGGCACAGTATATACGAAAAACAGACAAAACTTGCATGGAATAAATTGACACTTTTGAGAAGCCAAAAAATCGTTAGGGTCGGTGACTGTTAGGGCCGGTCGGCATTCCCGAAACACGCCCCTCTATTGTTTGGCCTTAATGTGCATGCAAGGTGATACATCAATACATAACAGTGATTTACCATGTTTGCTGTTAAGGTGCTGATGTTTTTGACCAGTTGGCTCAGATGAAACAAAAGTTGCAGTCAGCAAAACATCGCTTGGAGACGGATTTAAGTCATGAACAAGTACATTTGCTCATGTGTTTGTAGTTTTTTGCCCACTTGTAAATTTATTCTACTTGGATGAAAATTTTTGGTGATTTATTCGATTAACTTTTAATAAAGCTGTTTCCCCACCATTTTTATACTACTGTAGTATGTGCAGAATAATGTCACATGACAGTTTGTATTATGATTGTAATCTTTATCAGCTAATGCATTATTTATATAGTGAGTGTTAAGATATGACATGTGCCTGTCTGTGTGTGAATTGAAATCCAGAAACTGTAACAAATATTTTCATACCATATACTGTACTACAGATTCAGAATCTGCAAGATGGACAGATTTCAGAGCACAGATCTAGTAGCTTGTATTATGTTTTTGCTTTAGATGGAGCCAGCTAGGTCTGATTCACATGTACAACAAACAGCAACGTAAGTTAATATTTGACACAGTATATTTAGCCATATACACTTACGTATAAGCCGACAATTTTTGGCTGAAATTTTGACACTAATCGTCAGGGCCCCGGCAAAAATAACTGGACTGATCATGTTCCATCTGGGTTGCCAGAAAAAAATTTGGTATTTTGGGGGCATTCGTGTCATGGAGCGCTAGGCTAGCGCCGAAAGCTAGCGCCTCTAGCTTTCCGCGCTAGTACCGCGGTGTGTGAGGCTTCATTTTCTGTCCTAACAAAACTGATTACGAAAAACCGCCAATCGATGAGTAGGAAGACAGGCCTAGTAATTCTGGCTTTACTTAGTCTCTTTGTTGGGAAACATCAATGCTCGGACATGGCACGGGTATAGGCTATACGGGCCCCGGATTGGCCCCATTGACAATTTCAGTCTGGTGATGGGGCCGCACTAAAGCTTCGGAATCAGCTTATATGTGGGTTTTACCACACAGCCCAAGTCAGTGTTCAGCATTTCACTGCTGTCTCTCACTGACACTTATTGTCTATATGTCACACACAGCATGGACCATTAGTAGGCCACTAAACCTACACGAGTGCATGGGGGAGTAAGTGGCTAAAGCACACTGCACGCTGCTGCTGTCATTGTTGTGAACTTGTTGACACTCATACATTATCTAGGGTTCTCGTTCATGGGAAATTTTCATTAGTGGCTTATACACGAGTCACTAATTTTCAGCCATCGGAATGGGGGTCAGTTTATGTGCGGGATGGCTTATAGGCGAGTAGGTATGATAGCTAGTTTGTCAGCTGCCAGGAGCAGTCACACGACCACTCGTGGTGTGTTATAACCATGTTAAACAACTACTTAACTGCGTTATTTGTATGTAATTTTCCTTATCAGTTGATGAAATCCTACGTGGTAATTTAGCTTTCTAATGAATTATAGCAAACTTTGTGTCATGGGTGTCATAAAATTTATTACTGTTACTAGGAACCAATGTATGTCTTTAATAATAGTCATTTGACATGTAAGCTGCCAAGAAAGTCATGCAGCTATAAAAACTTACTCTGTACAAGTACAAGTACAACAATAGCAACTGTAACTCCAGACCATCATCACTGATCAGATGAGGTCGTGGAGGTCAAACATCTTTAACCAGAAAATGCTGCTAAGCTGTAAATTTCATTTTTGCAGCGAAAGAACTGGTGATAACACCTGGGTGGCCTTGTACCACGTGGATGATGCTTTAACTTTGTTGGGCCTTGGACTGGATGAGGGTCGAGATGCAGCTCAGAAACAATCTCTGTGGAGACTGATCACTTTGTACAGCAGCACTACACTAATGGTGGTGCATGCAACTATCGAGGATTGGGAATGAGAGTTGTGTGTATTAATAGACCGAGGCGCAGTTCTGCTGTGAAGCATGTTGGCAAACGACGACCAACAGTTGTACGACAGGTTTTTCCACCAGCGGCGTCCACACAGTCCGACAGTGTTGACGATTTCAGTGGCAGTCGTCGCACCACACGTCAGTGACAGTTTACTGCCTCTTTGCTGTCAGTAGTAGTAATGTTTAGCATCATTGGTCATTTCTGAATCACTCTGAGTTGTGATTTGTCTGATGTTTGTTGTATTTTATTGTTAGTGAATAAATGCAGACAGTGTTCAGAAGTTTAACTGGGAATATATTGTGTTTAGTACAGCTAATATGGGTAGCATGGCAGTGCAATGCTTAGGGCAGTTGAGAAGTCGTAGATTTATTTTGCAGTCCGTCACTGCTGTGCGAGAATCCTAGACTATTTATTCACATCTTTGTGCTTCTGTGTAAATTAATTATAAAGGCAGTTTCGCTTAGTTGTATTTGACTGAAAAATGTTGTTGGTTTTATACATATTCATAACTTTTTAACTTTTTGTGATTAATTTCACTCTGAATATGCCCACTTCTCATGTAACAATGTATTGTAGAGCGAGCTGAGTCTCGTGATGAACTATTTCTACGTGACTTGTCAGATGTGCCTATAGACCATGATGTTCTGGAGCTGCGGCAAAGAGCTGTACTACGGCAGCAGGAAGATGATCTGCATCTCATGAAAAACGGCCGTCTTCCAAAACCTGGTAACTTTCTGTTGTGATGGGATAAATCTGTGTATAGTGTTTTGTTAGTGATGTCACATGTATATCTAGACTCTTGTAATATTCTAATGCATGAACACTTGGTACTTGTATGATTTGGAATGCTTTACGTGATGGACTTTCATCTAGGCAACTTATTCTCACTGCATGCTGACAGTGGTGACATTAACAAAGGCATCTGTCTTTTTAGACAGATATTAGAGTCTGTCTAGCATCTCAACTGCATAAAAAACAGTGCCGTCCTAGAGCCGAGCTGGTTTGCATTGCAACGTGATTGACATTTTGACTGAAGGCAGTACAGTTTATATTGAATCTGATATAGTCATTACCGGGTGAGTCAAAAAAGTAGCCCCTTTAAGACTTGTTCGATTTTAATCAGCCTTAACTTTGTCAGACCTTAACTGATTTTCAAAATTATTTCATCGCTGACAGGATCATAAGATTAGCAATAAAAGTCACAGTACTTCTTACCACACCTTAAATATGTTGCTACACAACCTTGGGAAGTAAAAAAAGTTCAAATTTGTTAAACGTTACATAAGATACAACTTAAAAATCATATTTTATGTCACAAAAATGAAACATTTCATGTCGTATGACTAAGGTGATATTAATACTTTCATAATATTGCTGATGTGTCCACATGTGCCCACACACATGCACTATGATGTGGATGGTTGCGTCGTCAGTGACACAATGGTCCATGCAACACCAAACGTTCAGCAAGCACTGCTTCTGTTTGTCAGTGTTACGCACTCGCAACTAATAAACTCGCTGCTGCACGACACCCCATATTCTGTAGTAAACCAGATTGAGATCTGGGCTGTTTGGTGGCCCCAGATCTGGTCCAGTGTAGTCTTCTCAAGAAATCATACAGTGTCATGTGTCCAATCTACAGGAGCACTGTCAACATTTAGACTTGTTTACATAAAACCTGTGTTGTTTTAAAGATTATTTAACAGGAACTGAAGTAATAAGTAAGTAAGTAATAAGTAAGTAAGCGAGATCCATCAAACTGTGCTCAAACAATAATCAGTGCAATTTCTTTGCAGTCTGTTCTATATTCGCATGAAATTTGAACCTTTCTAACTTCCCAAGGTAGTGCAGCAACATAAGTAAGGTGTGGTGGGAAGTGTTACATGGTTTTTGTTGCAAATATCGTATTATTTCTATCAGTAACAGGATTTAGCAAAGGTCAACATTTGTCAAAGCTAAGGCAGATAATACTAAGGGACTATTTTTTCTGACTCATCCGGTAGAAATCATACCAGATAGCAGAAATATGACCAGCTTGTCGGTGTTCTAAGCTGAGTTTGCTTTGGAGCTCATGTTTGAACATTTCCCTTAAATTTAACACATACTGTGATTTTATATGCGTCTAGCAGTGATAACGCTGTGTTGCTTGTGATATTATTGTTTGTTAGCACGTGAAGATATGCATTCACCTGAACGACAGTTTGATGGCAGAATGAACAGCAGCCGAGCGTCCAAAGTCCTGCCTTCTGAGTCTGCCTTTATTGGTCGGTACATATATCATGTATACTGCATATATGCTGCTTTCTTTTGTTATGTTAACAGTCAGTGAATTTTGTTTGTGTGTTTGAAGTTTATTGGGTGTGAATTAAACATGGCATTAGCGCCGACATGATTACAGTGTATATCCTGCTACAGCATTATTTGGAGAGTTTTAGTTGTGCTTCAGTGCAGTTGCACAGTCACTTGGTCATGTAAAGGCTACGTGCTCATGATAGAAGTCTTGCTTTCTTTGATTCAGATAATTTCACATAGTTCTACCTAGAATATTCTGGATATGGTCAGTTCTTGTCCATTCGTGCTTGTATTGGTGTTAGTACTGGCATACTAGCTATTACTGTGTGCCATTGGTTAACTGTTTAACAGAGTTTTCACCAGGCAGCTCGCGGCCTGGAACAAAGACAGTGGTCGATGATCAAACGTGTCAGAATAGCAGCCATTCCCGAGCTCGCTGGCACAAGCAGCCTGAGTCACCTGTATGTTGGTTTGTTATACCACATAAAAGGACATGAGTAATGTCAGTAAAATCAGTTGATCATTTTATTTCAGGAAATGAAGTTCAGAAAACAATATGTAACTGATAACATCCACCTTCCTCTACCAGCACATTTCAGTAGTCATGCAGCATTTTGCAGTATTTTGCTATCGTTCTTTTGCATGAAAATCATTTAAAAGATGTTAAAGTAATTTTCAACGAAATTGGGAGTTTTGATGCCTTCAGTGCTTAGTACGCCTTCAGTGCTTTGACGCTGTTGGTTGGGCGGCAGGAAGGGCATCCGGCCTGTAAAAAACCTTGGGGGGTTGTGGGGGTGGGGACGCCATTAGTCCGGTTGGGTGGCGCCCACCCGGACTGTCGGTACTTCTCTCTCCATTATCTTCCCCTGCTCCATAAAAATCCAGAAGACAGGAGGTGGGGAAACCCAGCCTGTACACAGCACAGCCCTATGCTAAGGCAGAAGGCAGAGTGTTTCTTCTGGTACCGGCCTGCCCGGGTTGTCCCGGAACAAAGGCTGTTAAACGGTTGTTGTTGTTGTTGTAGTTGGGAGTTGTGATAACATGTGATAATTATGCACCTTGGTACGTTAGTTATGTCAGATCTCTAGTATTGTATAGTTACAAGCCAAAGCAATCTAAAGCAGCATCCATAGAGGAAAGAGAAAAAGCTAGCAGTAACAGTGATATATATGATGTGAGGTTCTGCCCACTTCTGAGTCAGTTGTGTGGGTCTTTGCATACATCAATAGTAGATCTGCATACGGGCATGGTTAGTGCTTGTATGGATAACCAGACGAGTGAACCATCTCATTATGTACCCAGATCTCCAGCTCAGCTCTGCCCATCCATCTTTATGCAAGTTAGCTGTGCTGAGTGCATGGATTCACCACGTGATGCACTATCTTGAAGTTTTGCATTTATGGTCTTGAAGCGTAAACTGGTGTTCGCTTGAAGGTTGTAGAAGTGGAGCGCAGCACAGCTCGTAAAGGACTTTCCATTTTCTTTTTTTTATGTGAAGTATAGTTGTCAAAGAACTGTTACAGCATACATGTTGTTTATGTATTGTGTAGCTGCCAGTTCCGGTCGATCTGTCGGGGTCACAGAGCAGCTTAAACCTGGATGATCTGCAGAGAAGAAATGAAGAGAAGTTACGTCAGCTTGAGTCATTACCAGGTTTAGATGTTTACAGCAGTTTAAGTGTTGTTGTAGATTTTATGCTATTGGTGGCATTTTTATTATGTAATTTTACCAGTTTTATTGCTGTACTTAGTTTGTAGGTGTAGTTTCGTATATTTTGTGCATTAGGTCATGACGTTGCGATGGGTGATCCTGATGCCTTACTCGAGAAATTTATGTCAGAAGCTAACAACAATCGGTCAGTTACTTTACAGTTCTTTAATGTTGTGTTTTATATAACTGTATTACATTAGGCAGTCTTTTCTGCAGTTGTAATGTGTAGTCGAATCTGTGTACCCACCCCAAATATTAACAAAATCATGTGCATTACAGTTTATAAATCATAACAGTTGATTTCAACGAAGGGAACTTATTGCAACACATGCTACTTTTCTGTTACTGCGACATGTCGTGCACATGACGGCTATTTTGAACTGACATTGTCACCACTCCAGTGCGCCAATGTAGATTAAAATTACATTACGTTACATTAAGATGACTAAACTGGTTATCTGTAACAAGTGGCCAAAGTAATTTGGCAACTGCCACATCGAATCTCGTCCCTTCTTGCCATGGGGGGATGAGGACCGCTACAATGTTTCTTGGGTCTCCAAGAGTCTCTACCCCAAGCAGGACATTGATCTGTTTAGCTGTATTTGCACAGCCTGCCCGCGTGACAGACTGACAGATGCCGGATAATTGATGGCAATAGTCTTCATGTCGTGTGTGATGTGGCCAAAGAACTGCTCGGCCACAGAGCACAGTGTGTAAACGGAACAGAAACAGTCAGTAGTCAGTCTGATGTGGCCCTTTATCAAGTGGAAGTGCATGTCACTATTATAACTGAAGTGAAGTGGTTTCTTGTATTTGTTAGAGCGTCATCACGCCATACACTGGAAGATGATTCATGGATACAGCCTGGAACCAGACCTGGAACGGGCAATCACTAGTGCCTTGGTGAAGAAGACATTGATAACATACAGCAGTGTTTTGCTGTATGTGGTTTGTGTGTGTGTCGGCCCAACTGCAGTTGTTAATGTTAAACGTCACACTGACTCGAGTACTCGCAACAGTTAACGGTAGTAATGTGATGAGTACTTAGTGCACACTGCTGTCATGTGTTACTGTCACAAAAGATTTCATTGTTAGCTGTCGTTACATGTATTTTGGTTGTGATTTGGAAGGTAGTGATCATTATTGAATTTAATTGAAATTCAGATTTTAAACAAGCTACCTATGAGCAGTGCTGATGAAGTTACTATTTTTTATATATGCACGACAGAATATGGGTAAACACATAGTGTCGTCAACAAGTGAATTCTCAGCTTAAACAAATTGTGTGCCTTTTGCTGAAGTAGTTATCATTTAACCATGTGCTGTATATGTGTAGTATTGTGAGTTTTGATAGTTTACCTGTTTTTATAGATACAGTCTTAAGACGGGTTTTGAAACGTGATTTTAGCATTAACAGCCAGCATTTTCAAATTCCAATACTCTCACTGGCTAACCATTTTGATGAATAGCCCTATTCTTGAATGATAATATACTGAGGCTTCTGATGAAACAAAAAATGAAAGATTTGCAAGTATCAAGCAGTTTCCAACACCCTGGTTAACAGACGCCAAAACACGTGCCATCTTAACAACATGTATGATTTGCTCAGTCGGCTTGTAGCCATCCATTTAGTTGAGCTAAAAATATTTAAATTATTTTGTGTTACTTTTTATGTTGTATGCCTTATAGCCTATATCGTCATGAGCAAAGTTATACTGTGGAAACACTCTTTTTGTTATAATTATCATTTAAATGGTTCATTTTAAAATGCGAGGGTCCACGAGCTATGCAGGCAAAATAGGGGCCCCTGATCAGATATTTTGAAAACCACTGGTCTAGCAATTTACTTTTCTGTTTTCAGTTAGTTTCCCAGCATGTAAAATTAGACAGTGTGATGTTCTGGTCTAAAGATGCAACAGGTTATAAAAAAAAATTCATAACAGTGGGACAAAGTTCCACATTGTATAGATTTCTGTATATATTTATTAAAAGTGCTGTCAAAAATTAGTAAGAGTTGCTTATTGCTTTCCAGTCTGGTCTTTTGGATTGTAATGTCTTCACTTACTGTGTAATTAGAAACAACATTTGTGAATGATGTACAACATCTGTGCATACATTTAGAATGCATCATTTAAGATCACATCAGCAAGCAATCCTAGCAATAAAACAGTCAAACAAATATTTACTTGGGCTGTACCAGAAGTCAGCTCCAGCTCTGGCCCAAATCCAGCTTCGGCCGAAATTTTGCCCAGATTTGCAGATTAAGCAGATTTGGGAAATGTGCTGTGTTAGCTGACAAGATGTCTTGATAGATATTGATTGGTATTTCTGAAGTACAATTCAAAACTGATGAAGGACATGAAAAGAAACAGATGCCCTAATAGTTCAGCTCTTTATGACATTTATGACTGATATGGGCATTATGTTAGGACACGAGTCATTAGGCACGGACTTGACTAGTACGTACGCAACTGCTTTTTTTAATTAAATTAATGTTTTCAGTTTTTCCTTTTGATATTTTAAGAAAGTTACAAGTCTGGTTTTCTGTCTCTGGCTCCGGCCGGATTAACACTTAGAAATCTGACCAAATTTGGCTCCAGCTGGATTTTGAACAAGCAAATCTGGTACAGCTCTAATGTTTACTACAGTAGTGTCGTTGTTTACTTTGTATTTGTGCAGCACAGTGAAGCGTTGATGATTTGTATACTTGTGTACAATATTTATTTTATGTGTATATCCATTAAGTAATTCTGTTGCTAGTCCTACATTATGCATGCCATTTTTGAAAATGTTGCTTTTGTATGTTATATTTAATTTGTTGTCACTAAGTTATCTCGTGCATTAAAACTTCTACCGCCGATGGTTGTTCATGTGTTTTAGTCATAATCAGCAGGCAGATTCTGCAGTGAACAGAATAGGTGACCAGAATGCTGTTGCTACACATTTTGGTAGAAGCTGTTTATGCTAACTGAATTCTAGGCTGCATCAAATGCATGATATGCAGACTATTGTTACCGATGATTGTGGCGTCTGTTTGTCAGTCTGTCTGTCATGCGGCTCAACTCAGCTTCACTGTGCAAAAATGGCTTAACAGATCGAGATGCTGTTTGGGGTGAACACTCCCGGGGTCCATGAAACATTGCATTAGACATGGGTCGTGATCCCCCCAGAGATGGGTCATTTGACCTACTTTTGAATGTTGGGACCCCCTACATATCTCAGGAACAGCTACATCTGTAGAGAGTCCTGCATGTGCAATGTGTGCAGTGCATTCGATGCAGCGTTTGTTTTATTTGTGCCAACCGTGAAGAAATTGCTATTATTTTGTACTGTGCATTTTTGCACATGACGTTTTAAAATGTGCTACTAGTACCTTTGTTATATATGTAACACTCATGTGTAGCACAGCTTCAAAAACCTGGTCTCTTTCGCACGCAAAGCCACATGTTTAAGACGAAAATATGGAGAAAAAAATTACATGCAAGAATTTATCATCATCATCATCATGTTCGTTTATTTGAGGTTGTCAAACGCAACCGACAACATACGGTACAAAAAATAGATGTAGGCATATACATGGACATAC
>Ga0126335_1002248_pt1 | contig 11440 bp, 7 predicted proteins | sample OlaspJWI45metaG_FD_108409 | JGI IMG/M metagenome (GOLD analysis project Ga0126335, IMG submission 108409) | Marine gutless worms symbiont microbial communities from Oahu, Hawaii - Olavius sp. 1 OAHU.JWI-45 metaG | ecosystem: Host-associated > Annelida > Digestive system > Unclassified | place...
CCACTCGACACTTTATAGGTCATTTCGAGGACGATTTTTACAGGCCAGATGACCCAACCAACAGCGTCAAAGCACTAAAGGAAGCCAGTTGGCGTCTGTGAGTCTGTCTGTCCACACAAAATCTCTAAAACTTCTCATCAGAAACTGATGTAACTTGGTAGGAATATACCCCATGGTGAACATTAGAAGTTGTTCGAAGTTGGTGACACTTTTTCAATTCGGGCTACGTATTTAGAATGGCTTGACCTACGAACTTCATTTTCAGTTTGGAGATACATCTTCAGAATATCTAAGTCACCTTCGAGTTACAAGGTCACGGGGTTAATCCCAAGGTCATGGTTGCAATACAGCGGCAGCACGTAGGTTTGTGCTCCCTAAGATACAGTTTAATTTAGTATTGAGGCTTATTATGCTTCATCAGAAATGAGAAGTACAATAATATTTATGCCTGCAATAATATCATAACTTCAGTGCCAGCAGGTTGAACAAGTGAGCCTACTGCCAATTTCAAAGCTACCAATTAAGTGCTTACAGACACCGTTAACAGAAAGTGTGCTCCAAACAGCCAAACAGCCGTAAACATGTTCGGCAAACTCGTTTCTTACAGAAGGCCGAGCGCAAAGTAATCAGATTTCTCATGATTCAAATGTGTCTGCCATTTTAAAACAGTTGTACTACAAAAATAATAAAAAATTTCAAGCAAGCGCCAGACTGTAGAAAGAGACGAACGAGATGCTTCAAATCGTGAACACATCCGACAAACTAAAAAAATCACAACCGATTGCTCGTTCGTCAATATGCAGTAGTACATTCAGCACATCGTTCACAAACACACACATAATACATAATTTATACTTAACTTAAGCAACTACAAACGGAAAAATAGCAGGCATGATTCTGTTTCAAACTACAGCAGTACGGTATCAGATAAGCAAAACAAACCACATCAAATGCAAACTCAGTGATATCTCAGGGTTCCCCTCTTTAGAATTTATGAAATTCAAGGACTTCCGTGGACCAAAATATACATTTTCAAGTACATATCGGGCTAGCACAAAATGGCAATCACCACCGTAACAAGGATAAAACTGACAAGTATGTTCTGATTCAAGAACTCTCATACCCAAAATATTAAGATGCACAAACATGGGCAAAATCACAGACTCCCTGAGTACAATTATATTCTTGCACAATTTTACTTGTAAGAAATTCAAGATCTTCTAGGGCTCTCAAGGTTCTAGATCATTAACGAGGACTTTCAAAATCACTGTAAATGCTAAAGTGCCAAATTTAAAAAGTTCTAACGACTTTCAGGAAACCGTGTATTATAAAGTCTAACAGTTTCTACAACAGTCTATCTGGATAGAGTCCAGTCAATTGGTTAATCCTAACTAGTCATGCGCTACGATACGGGCTGAGGGGACGTGCTCGGTGGTGATATGTGGGCACCACATTGCGGACACTCTGTGGCAATCATCGCACACGTGTAGCAGATTGCCGTGTGTGAACATGGACTGATGCAGACCGTTGCACAACGCTCGTTGCATATCAAGCACACGCCGATGTTGCGAATCATCTGAAACAAAATGAAAAATGGTCAAAATAATTTGGCAAAAGCCGCATCAAACCCCCTCACCGTTGCCATGGACCTTCATCTAATACAATGTTTCCTCAGTCACCAGAAATCTCCAGCCCGGGCAAGACCCCAATGCGTTCATCCGTGTTTGCACAGCAAAGTTGCATGAAGTAACTTGACAGACAGGCAGATGCTAGGATCAACCATTTCAATAGTCTGCATCTCATGCATTTGATTCGATCTAAAAAGTAAACCTACTCATAGCACACAGTCAGGTTTCATCATATCTACTTTGGCATATTGCTTAAATAGATGAGAACGCAGATGCTAACCAAATCATCTTTAACTCTCTCCGCGCCTGCGATTCGTCAGCCTTATGACCGACACATGGCGCGTTAAACGCTGCATAATAATAATAATAACTCTCTCTCGGAGACTTGAGATGACCACCTTGGTGGCCTCATACCAGCTGGATGAACTGAATTATTCGAGGCTAGGGATACAGCTCAGAATCAATCTCTCTGAAGGCTGACAGCTTCATGCACTCGAAGTGGTGAGTGCTAATATTGACTGAGTTTTCCTGAAAACGACAAATTGCCTTATTTCTTCAGTATATCTGTGCTGTTTATTGACTGAGTTTTCCTGAAAAAGACAAATTGCCTTATTTCTTCAGTATATCTGTGCTGTTTTTGTCGTACGTTAGCTCATCGGTGTGACATACCTGTTCGACAAGTTCAAAGTCATGTTGTATAGATGCATGCAGCTGCTGTACAGTGGAGTGTGGCACTTGCTGGAAGTCAATGTTACGTTGCAAACCTCTCAGAACCTGGACTGGAGCCGTCATGTCCCCAGGCGCCGCCGACGCCCCGCCGAGCACATCCAGTTCATGTTTTATCTCAGCAAGGTGTGCCAGTGTCTGTCAGCAATGTCACGTGTTAACGACAGTGCAGTTTCATATACTGATATGCAATGTGCACAATATATCACGGTTTTAACGCATACATTGTTGATGAAGATCCTGTTTCGTTTGCATTGCAAATCAAGCGTCATGATGGCAGCTAAAAATTTAAAAAAATTATGAAACGTCCACTATAAGCTTATTTCTTTGGCCAACTGACATCACAGCTTATAAATAAAAGCACATAACCATGAATTCTGTTACGAAAAATTATATTAGTGCCACAACTGAAAAGCAAATAGTAAATCGTTCAGATGCTAAACGATTAAAATTTGACTTCAGATCTGTGTTGATGGCAGCACAGCTGGTCAGTGTAGTGTCTTTTGTCTGGTTGACCTGCAGCTTGCACCGAAAGCTCAAGTGGCATCAATTATTATAGCCACGGCCAACAGTACATCTAGTGACATTTAATAATATGATCAGAATGGAAAGCATCATACGCTGTCTCGCTGTGCAAAAGCTTTGTTGCGTTCCTCCTTCACTTGTCTCAAAAGTCGTTCCTGTTTCTCCGCCTCATTCTTCCAAGCCTCACATGCCTACAGTGCAACGGATAACAAACGCTAACGGCTACCTAATGTTCCGTTCACATCACTGCCGTGAACACGGAAAAAGGACACAGATGGTGTGAAGTGAGCTTAAAAGTCACAACTTCACTTGATAATCTACAACTTTGAATGTATTTGTTACGTACAATGCCTCACGTACTGATGAATCAGTCTCCCACCACCTGCAGCAAGCCAACCTACTAGAGCCTTCAGTTTGCTTTTGTATCGTAACAAACATATAGGAAATTGAGAAAACAGCAGATAAAAATACATGCGCATCAATCATCTTCGAACTGAACTGCTTTCCGCATTTCGTAATTTCTTAGCGATCAAACCATAAACACTAAAACATTAGCATAGCACGTCCGTGTCAGTTTAGGCTGCAAGACCGCTCAACCTCCGTGGCCTCATCCTATTAGTGATGACGGTCTGGAGTAAATAGAGAACATTAACACAGCTGCTCTAGTTACCATAGTATCGTGCAATAGTCTTGTTGCACGATGTTCTAGGCAGCTTATAGGTCCAGCAGATTGGGCTTTTGTCACACTGGGGCCCTTATGCTGTGAATAGCCTAGAGGCAGTTGCCTACAGTTTATATTGTAACAGTGGAGTGGTTCTAGTGGGATTGAAGCCTATCTCAGTGGCCAACTGGCTTCCTTCAGTGCTTTGACACTGTTAGTTGGGTCATCTGACCTGTAGAAATCGTCCCCAAAATGCCCTATAAAGTGTCGAGTGGGGCGTTAAGTCTCTACTTACTCACTAACTTCAGGCGGTGAGAACTGCTGCGCAAACAAAAATCAGCTGAATTTAATAGCTTGTTGGGACATCAGCTATGCCGAGAAATAGCCACACAATCCATAGACAGTGAGTGAGTGAGTAGTTGCTTAATGCCGCATCAGCACATATTAGGCTATTCAGTGCCTTACAACAATGTGGAAAACAATTACTACAGTAACCAGTTAACAAAAATTGCAAAAAGGGTGCAGATACAATCAAGGCCGTGTAGCCGCAATAAAATATGAATAACAAATGACAAGCCTGCTGACGAATATGGGCAAATCTATGGTAAAGTGATTAACACAAAAATAAATTCACAGAGCAAGAATAAACGGCAAACAACTCACACTGTATGCTTGCTTCATGCCGTCTTCCCATCTCAGTATCGCCTGCTTCTTGGCAATCAGCTCCTGCTGCAGCCTAGCAATCTCGTCGGCAGGTGTGTCGGCAGGTGCATATGCAGGTAAGTCAGGCTGCTGCAGCGGCACACCTGGCTGGCCTCCCATCAGGCCTGGTGGCGGGTGAGAGAAAAGTGATGGGGTAATCTACAATGTAGATACGACAATGTGATCGATCAATATGCTTCACGTTACTGACAGATGAGAAAAAGTAACACTGTGCGATCGATCACATTCTACTAATAATTTATGCAAATTTTCTCTCAGCAATATGTGACGAAAATGAACAATATTAAAATGCATTTTCCAGAAAAATTCGTCAAAAATGCATCACGAGTGTGAAAAACATTGCAATCAAGCTCAAATTTGAGAAAAGTATATAGATATTCTTTGTCATTTTTGTTTCTGCCATAAATGTCATTTTCCATCTCTAAGGATGTATAATTATTAGTAACATCGATCCGCTACACGTAGCCTAATGATGACAATACCCCGCGCTGCTGCAGCTGTTGTTGCATCTGCTGCTGCTGCTGAAGGCGCAGTTGTTGAGGAAGACTGATTGGTGCTGGCGGTGGCCGACTCACCACACCGCTGCCATTCAACACTGACGACTGAGGCTTTATGTCTGTGTCACCTGGAAGCACGACTGGCATGGCTCCGAACCCTGTCAGCATACACAGACATCATGTCATTCACAGTCAGGTAAAGGTAAAAATAAGGAACCCTTGACATAGCAGCTCTTTACAAGGCAACCTTATCACAAAAGGGCTCAAGTATGGCATACACTGTCGAGGGATCACACAGTGTTACCTGCACAAACACGCGTTATCCACGTCCTCAAATATTGCATTAAAGGAAAGCACCACCGTGTTAATAGTGAAATAAGTGAAGTATAGTGAAGCTAGCTGGCTCTAGCTGGGGTGCCAATGCCGAGACCCTCTGGACATCTGCCATGGCTCTCTGCTACTCTGTGGCAGAGTACTGTGCCCCAGTTTGGTCACGGTCTCCTCACACTGGGTTGGTTGATGTACATTTGAACTTCACCTTGCATCTCATCTCTGGTACTCTACGTTCCACCCCTCTCCTATGGTTACCAGTCCTCGCTGACACTGAACCTCCTGCTCTCCGTAGAAAGGCTGACACAGATAAGCTGATGTAGAAGATTATAGCTCATGACTATTGGCCAATTCATTCTGATGTCACCAACCCTCTGCATATGCCTGTCTTCCATCCACTGTGGCAGGATCTGATATGTGTGGACATCAGAAGTCAATGGAAAGAAAACTGGAACTCGGTTCAGATGGTTAACTTTTCCCTAGTGGATGACCCCACAATTCAGCAACCAGGTTTCGATCTTCCACGACAACAATAGTCCCTGCTTAACCGTTTCTGGACTGCACAGGGTCACTGTGGTGCCGGTAGAAGAAATGGAACTAGACAGCCACTGATTTGTGTCCTTGTGGTGAAAAGCAAACAATGTCCCACACTGTCGACGCTTGTCCTCTGCTGAAGTTAAATGTCGGCTTGTCTCAACTACACTCTGCCGATGATGAAGCTGTTGCTTGGCTGATCAGTTATGGCTCTTAATGCAAATGCAAGAAGAAGAAGTGGAGTACAGCAATGCCACCATCGCATACACGATGAGGACTAAAAGTATTTCACAGTAGAAAAAAGTTGTAGCGCAAAATGTCAATATACCAGACGGAGAGAAATTAGCGGAAGCACCAAGCACACCTCCACCAATGCCCTGGTTTTCCACCGGTTCATCCAAGCAAGCCAAGTTCAGCTCATTTAGATTGAGATCAAGATCATCGTCACGAGACAAACCTGATTTCGCCAACAACACATCAACAGCTCTCCATGAATTGACGTATGTCACAGCAAAAAAGACTGATTCTCAGTCATACATAAATCACAGGCATTTTTGTAAAAATACATGTAACTAGAAAATCTATGCCACACTCAATCAGCTAATGTGCAGACTGTCATGTATGGACAGACATACAGACACATGCATAGACCAGCACAGGATTTCACCTGTAGACACACAGCAACATAAAAACGTTCCCAGGGCCCTGATATGCAATAGGACTTAGATATTACGAAGATGTGCATGCACAACAAATACAAAGTTCCTAGATCAGGCACGCAAACCTTGGAGCCTGTACAGAACATATAAATGGATAGATGTGACTGATTGCATCACCATGCCACTACTGCTGCATGGGCGGTAAAAAGCAGTAATTACTGTTACCCATCAGTGGCTGACTGGCAGCATCCTGGCTTGTGAAAAAAGACGAAGGAAGCTGAGACGTGCTCACGCCAGCACGTGGCGGCTGCATGATGATGCCAGGTGCAGCTCCGTAGAACTCTGTTGGGGGCATTCTGTTGGCGACGCCTGGGTATCGCGGTGGTAACTGTATATCAAAGCTACTCATACCGACATCACCGGTAGTGGCAGAGGCCATGTGACGGCGCTGTTCACAGAACTGTTGATAAGAGCCGATCGACATTGCACTTGGGCGCTGTATCTGCAATGTACAAACAATGCATTTTCTCTCACTTCTGTCCACTATGCTCAAACAGGTAATGCCCAAAACGGCAGAAATGTATGTCCGCTCGTGAATCTGACGGCAAATTCTGAATCAGTAACGTTAAGGTCATACTCCTGTTTAATATTAACCATATCTTTAGCTCACTTAACTACTGATTATGACTTCATTTTGACAATATTGTTAAGTCAAGAATGACTGTCACGTCTCAACTGACACTAATATAAATATAAATAATATAGACGCTATAAATGCTAATTTCAGCGACGAATCAGGCAATCGATTGTACTGCTACTGATAATCAAAACCAAACTAACAAAATGGTTCACATATCAAAAGCTCAAAAAACAACGCAAAGAACTGCTCTAGACAAACACACGAACAAAAACAATGCTATGAAAGTTTAGTCGCCTTTTTATGACATCCAGTTGGGAAATGAAGTGGACACATAGAGTAGTGTTGGGCGATACCTCGATACTATCGTAATAGCGTCATACCGATTTTTCGCAATACCGGCAGAGCAGACCTGACGATACTTTTTGGTATCACGATACCACAAAGTATTGAGATACTGAAACAATACTTTTGCTTGTCACTTCTATTTTTTGTATAGCTTAGTACCATCTGCCAGTGACACACTTATTTGTCACATGCCAGCATCTTCTCATCTTCCGTTAGTGCATGATGTCAAACGCTGAAAAAAGTTTTTAATTTTAACTTTGAAGAATAGAAGTGTGATTTGCATTTTTCACTTGGAGTAAAAATATTTACATTAAAATGTCCAATCAGAACAACAAGGGGGAGGGAATTCAACTGCCCTAACCCCCATGCAGTTCTCACGCTGCCAGTGGTATACGATACTATCGAGTATTGCGATACTTTTTCACGATACATATCGTGGCATCAAAGCGTTAGTTGATATCGCCCAACACTACTATAGAGTGGACATGGGAGAATCTATAGTTACCAACCGGCTGGATATCGTTAGCGAGCGTTGCCGACTGTGTGAAGTAGGACGACAAATAGGTGTCATTCAGACTACTGCTCAGTGTGTCAGTGGCACTCTGATCACTCGTCACATGGTTAGGCATGTGCCACGATGACATACGCGGCGACATCACATTTGTTGATGCCAGAAAACCACTGTTTGTACTCACAAAGCCCGTCGCTGGTGCCTGAAAGTCATTCATCAACAAAAGTAAAACCACAACAACTACTATACTTGATCAAGTAAAATTTGATACTAACAAGTAAGTAAGAAAAGTACTGTGTACCATTCAACAGCAATAAGTCATTTCAGAGACGAGTCTTTCCCAACAATCAATTGCACTAGTACTAATAAGCAAAAAACAACAACGAAGAAAAATTAAATAATACACAAATTCAATTAAACTGTGTCCGAGAGAGCACATACCTGCGCGCAGCCACCTTTTTGCTGCTGTGACCTTGACATTAACCCCATGACCTTGAAACCCAAATGTGACCTAGATATTCTGAAAATGTACCTTCATACCAAAACATGAAGTTGCTAGGTTAAGGCATTTTAAACTCCTAACGGCGGATGAGATATGTATGGCAAATGAAAAAAATACGAAAATAGCTCCAGGTCAAAGGTCAAGGTTAAATGTCACCAACTTCCAACCACTTCTAGCATTCACAATGAAACATATTCCTACCAAGTTACATCAATTTCTGATCAGTAGTCTTCGAGATTTTGTGCGGACAAACAGACACACAAACAGACGCCGCCAAGAACAATACCTGCTCGCAGCATAGCTGGCATGAAGGTAAAGTTAACCTAAAACAAACTAATTAACAAAATCTATATGTAAAGAATGCTACTAACCTATACAAAACTAAGCAAGCAAAGCCGTGTGTAGGAGACAACTGACTGCACTGTTATACGTTTTGAAAAAAAAACTGATCGGCTAAAACAAAAAAAGAAGAAATATGAAACAGCTGAAAAATGCTTCTCCTTTAAAGACCAATGTTTTCATTCTTCATAACTGACATGGGTTTAACAAGAGTTACACAAAAGCTGTTAAGCTGCATCAGATACACTGAATAAAGTGCCGATTTCTTACCTCTGTTGTGACAGTGACAAACAGCTCAGCACACGAAGGAATACTAGGCATTGTATGGCGTCTGGTTCGTTCTTCTCCGGGAGCCAAATGCTTCACATCAGCCACTGCTGCCGCAGCAACTGGCTTCTCTTCCTTCTTGCCGTTCAGCAGCGGTGCCAGAGCATCGTCAACATATGCTGCCAGCGTGGAGTCGGGTACCGTAACATCCCACTGGGTGTTCATCTCATCTGTTTTCACAAAGCAAGAATTTTCCACTAACAACTTCTAGTACAAATGATAGATTTGGCTAAAAATCTGGCTCAACGTCAGGAATAGTAGAAGACTCATATATGAGCAACGAGTCATGACATCAGTCGGCAAAGTACAGTTGCTGAAACAAAAAGCACACCAAACTAGCATCATCGATGGCAGCATCGACCCACCAAGAAAGAAACGGGTCATTGATCTCAGCAACTGGTTGGAAAAGAAAACTCTGGAAAAGGCCAACATCTTTAACCTACATCCAAACAGCTGAATAGAATTAACTCAATATGATTATTATTATTTGAATTATAGTCAAGTAAAACTTCCAATAAAGTTGAAACAGATAGATTTGAGATGAAAAGTTAACGTACGTTCGACGTGTGCAAATGCACAAAAAAGCCCTCGTGGACAGTATCCGGTCTGAACCATGTCATTGCATTTTGTACTCTTGTAAATCTACAACAGGACAAAGCTCACTGTCGATCAGCGGTCAAATTCGCAAACGATTTTATGACACGTCATATAACATTTTTTATCATATGACAATCGTGTGACGAAATCGCTAATTCACAGAACATTTACTCATGACCTGTCTTCTGAAAAAATGTTATGATCACCTCTTGGACGTCTTATGACACTGGTGGTGCTGTAAATCGACAGAAAAACAACATTATTTACATAAAATACCATGCGGAAAATACATAATTGCACAGACACTGACATCATCGCATCAAACAAATGCAATGGTCCAACTAATCACATTTTTGGCCTACTGAAATTGTACATTTGTCGACATCAATCGACGCAGTGCATGCGGAACACATTTCATCCTACCTGCCAGACTGATTCACACATTTATTTTGGCTTCCATAACTGGTTAATGCTCAACGACAGGGCTTGATTCTGTGTTACAGATTAACACTTGCATCTGATTTTATGATTGCTTACACTCAATAACTAAATATTTAAGTTGGCTGCTATTTCCTATCCGCTGATGATTACAGTTGTTATTCTAACTAGTGGTGGAAAACTCGCCACAAAATTTTAGAGTGCTTACGGCAATTTTTGTGAATTGACCTGCGACATGTCATAAGATCATCTTACAGCATCATAACTTACGTCATAAAATGATCATATGACAAATGTTAGGATAGATTTTATGACATCGTTTGTGAATTTGGCCAAAGATTTCCAACGTTTGACATTGGCCATCTGAAACTCACTGTGTACAAACAGCTTCAAACACTGTTTTCCAGAATTCTGTAATCAAAAACATGACTAACTATAATTTTTGGACTGTACAATTCTCTAGAAAGCAATTGTTAACAGCTTCTTAGACGAGTCCGCATCAGCATGTAGCAAGCATGGGTCATCACAACATCATTACCTGCATGCCAGCTATGCTGTGAGTAGGTACTGTTTATGGCGATCTGTGTCCATCTGCACAAAATCTTGAAAACTACTGAACAGAAATTGATGTAACTTGATAGGAAGGGGCTTGTAAACAGCCCTGAGTGCGGTAACTGTAATGAGGCTGATGAAACAGCCCTACATTACCTATGCCACTGCAGCCACTACGGAGCAGTGAGAACTAGAATCTGGGGTAAACCTTTTCTACACCCCAGCAAAGTTCCTTACATAGCAGTTAAAGACCTCCTGAGGTTCCTAACATCCTCACGGAGGTTTTCATAGTACCCTGGTACAGAATACCAGGGGCTCCACTGGAGGATGGACTATGAGCCGATCTGCGGCCTGGTTCTACGAAGGACAACTTCGCCTCCACCAAAACAACAACAACAACTTGATAGGAATATGCCCCACGGTAAATGCTAGGAGTGGTAAGTCTGTCACATTTGACCTTGCCCTTTGACCTTGAGAACTGTTCTATTTTTTCAATTCAAGCTCTAAGGTTTGAATGCCCTTAACCTTCATTTTCGGTGTGGACATTTTTAGAAAATATCTAGGTCACCTGTGAATTTCAAGGTCATGTAGTTAATATCAAGGTCACGACAGCAAAAAAGCGGCCACATGCAGGTATGTGCTCCCCTCAGACATAGCTTAATTAACATATGACTCATGTATAATCACAATACTCAAATACTGTGTAGCTGTCACAAACGTAACTTAAAGTGAGTGAGTGAGCAGAGGTTTAACGTCCCACTCGACACTTCATACGTCATTTCAGGGACGACTTTTACAGGCCAGATGACCCAACCAACAGCGTCAAAGCACTGAAGGAAGCCAGTTGGCCACTGAGATAGGCTTCAGTCCCACCAGAACCACTCCACTCTGTTACAATATGAACTA
>Ga0126335_1002249_pt1 | contig 11437 bp, 8 predicted proteins | sample OlaspJWI45metaG_FD_108409 | JGI IMG/M metagenome (GOLD analysis project Ga0126335, IMG submission 108409) | Marine gutless worms symbiont microbial communities from Oahu, Hawaii - Olavius sp. 1 OAHU.JWI-45 metaG | ecosystem: Host-associated > Annelida > Digestive system > Unclassified | place...
ACATACATTCAAACATGTCAAGGACAATAAAACATTTGAAAATGATTATCTAACGCTGTTCATCAAGATCGTCATTGTCATTAGCAGCTGCAACAGTCAGTTCTAAATAAGTAATATTCTGATCCAGAGCTGGAAAATAAATAATTTTATTTGCCCGTCACCCTAATTTTTTCGATAATGTTACTACTAATCACTTTCGCATTCCACTTCCTATCCAAAACAAGAAAAAATAAATATTTTTAAACTTTTTAAAATTTAATTTTTGCCCATCACTAAATAAAAATTTATTTCAATAATGTCACGAAAATATCCCCTTCCGTCCGATACCGTTTCTACATTTGATCCAAAAGCGGAATATACATACTACTGACAGCCTAAATTGCAGCAAATATCGCTCAGCGGCTGGGGGAGCTTACAGCGCTGAAATCCTAAATACGCCACAGCTACATGAGCTAAAAATGTAAAATATAACCGCTGCATATTCATTATGTGTGAGGCGAGACGTAATACTTTACTCACTCACTCGCTCGCTCACTCCTATCGACAGACCTTCACATCCTTGAACGATCTGGTCACGGAACTCTCTGCGAAGCGAGTCGATCTGTTCAAACAGCGGCCGGTCGTCGCCGTCGAGGTCGACTGCCGCCAGACAGCCGACGAACCCCGTGTAGGACAGCACGTGGCGGGCGACGTGCGAAGGACGGGCGGCCGGCGGCAGACCGCCGATGTACAGCTGATTGCCGACGTCGAAATGAACCGAACGTCGCCAGTCGTCACCAGCGTCGTCGTCGTCGTGTGTGACGTCAGCTGCCGTGGCGTTGTCCACGCGCAACACGTGCTAGACAAATATATAGTACCTAAATCTTTATTCACCAACGTTAATTGGTAGCACAAACACATAGAAGAATAGAACGCACAGTCACCAACGAAAAACACAGCACCATGGCCTCAACTACACGGAGATGACACGTTTGACTAGAGTATTGTCACACTGATTCAGTCTCTGTATGAACTTTTCTTGGCGGTGAGACAATGTAACACTCGGCAAATCAGTGCAAAACATTTCACGACAAAAATTAACAATTATTAGTTTGGGACAGCTGCATTTAAAACCTATTAAGAACAAAGTCAATGTCAAAAGTAAAAGTATGATGCAGCTGATAAAAGTTAATTATGTCTCCCTGTGCTACTTTACAGTAATCTTTAAACAAATTCGGTCTGCTTTCTCTTGACTTCGTAATAAATAGATTTTATGAAGTTAAGTTAGTACTGAACATAACTTTGAAGCTGATGAAAAGACGCATTCCCAAAGAGCTTCTCGTAGTTTTAGAAAATTGGTTGTCTTTTTGTGATGCTTGCGTTAAATGGAAGGAAATATGGTCAGTCTGTTTTGAGGTAAATTTTGGTGTTAGACAAGGCTCAGTATTATCACCGTATTTGTTTAACATATACCTAGACGATGTTGCTAACTTAAACAATTACTTCAAGCGATCATTTATTATTATATATGCTGACGATATTCTTTTGATTGCTGTTACTGTATCGGCCCTTGAGTCTCTTTTAAGAGCGTGTGAAAGCGAGCTACATTTTTGGACATGAGTATTAATGTAAAGAAATCTTCTTGCATCCGAATTGGTCATCGTCATAATGTTACTTGTGCTAGTAATACGACCTGTCACGGCCAACCCTTGCATTGGGTGTCTGAGTTTAGATATTTGGGGGTATTTATTGTTTCATCACTGTCTTTCAAATGTTCACTTGTGTATGCTAAACGTTCTTTCTATGCCGCGGTGAATGGTCTTTTTGGAAAACTCCTGAACTTAGCTTCCGAGGAGGTCATTTTAGAGCTCGTTAGGACTAAATGTACCCCAATTTTATGATACGGGTTAGTGTGTTCAGTTGGGCAAGGCGGACCGGCACTCCTTAGACTTTACTTTCAACTGCCTTTGTATGAAACTCTTTAAACTGGGAGAATTGATGTAGTAAAAGATTGTCAGAGCTACTTTGCAATTGACCTGCCGAGCTGTGATCTTAAAAGAAGGCAGGATAAGTTTATATTACAATATGTTTCCACAGTGAATGGTTTTTGTCACTTTTGTAAAAAAGTTGTAATGCTTAATTAGGTTTGGTGAGCAACGTTGATTATATATGATATTTTGTTTATATTCCAGTACCATGTGTCAACTATTGTCATGGACTTTGTTGCTGTTCTCCCCTCGTTGTATTCATGCTTGCGTTGTTGTGTTTTTTGATGCTACCGTATTTTCGGTGAATGAACATTTTTATATAATTTTCGTTCACTCCTTCGTTTCACTTCTGCGATGACGGGTGGACGATATGCGATATCTTGGTACATTCACTGTGCGATCTCGAACTTTTAAATAATAATAATAATAATAATAAACAGATTTGTATAGCGCCGTGAGGTCGTAACTTCAGAGGCGCTGCTCATTAGACCACGCCAAGAAGTCATTTTATCGTGCAGCCAACGCGATTTTCGCCAAAATTGGCCATGTTGCCTCCGAGGAAGTCACTCTGCAGTTAATAAAAAGCAAATGTCTCCTTGTGTTACTCTACGGTATAGAGCCGTGCCCTTTGAATAACTCCGATCTGCTTTCTCTTGACTTCGTAACAAATAGATCCTTTATGAAGTTATTCATGACCAGAAATATCGATACTGTTAAACTGTTGCAAGAAAACTTTGGTTTTGATACGCCCAGTGTTTAACGGGTAAAACGTGTGTCTAGGTTTGAAGGCGTTTGCAACAGTTTATCTGTGTTCAGGCTGTGAGATTGCTCTGTATGGTGTATCTGTTCCTTATCGTGATATGCGGATGATGTGTGTAGGCCTCGTTAGTATAGTACTCATGTTTGGTTTGTTTCGTTTTATTTTACTACCGGTCTTTTGGTAAATAAAAATTATCAAAAGTTCGACAGTGAACAGTCCAAAGAACACGGTAGGCGCCTGGGCTGACACCGTTTCGTTGACGACGGTGGAGAGAGTCGGGAGAGATTGTATTGGAGAGACATGCTGGCGCTACGCCGTCACTGTTTATTATTTTTAGTTTGCACTGAATGCATGAGACGCAAACTATTGCTACAGATGATCGTGGTGTCTGTCTGTCAGTCTGTCTTTTAGCGAATAAAGGTTGTCAATGTTCCGTCATTTGCAGTAATGTTACTTGTGAGCCAAGACCAAGGACTCAAGATATGAATGTCAATGGCAAGAAATGAAGCCAAACCTAACGATAGTCACGAAATTCATATGCAGTAGTACCGTAAAAACCACACTGCTTGCATCTAGAATGGGGTTTTCGACCATGCCGTGACTGGCATTGACCAAGGCGAGGCGCGCCATCTCAGCGATAGCTGAGCTCTTGTTACTCAAAGGTGAACCACCCCCCACGCTTGCTGTGTCTGCTCGTGTGACCTTGAACTTGACCCGATGACGTTGAGATAAAAACTGGACTTGCACTTTGGGGAGATGTAAACTTTCTAGGTCAAGGACAAACATACATACATATAGACAGACAGACGCCACCGAAAACATTACCACGCCACGACGCGGTGATAAGGTAAAAAGATAGCCTAAAAAGTATGGGACACTTGATATAGCGCCTCTTCATGAGGCAACCTCACCACAGAAGCGCTAAGGTATGGCACGCATTGTAAGGGATCTCACAGTGTTACCTGCCATTCACGCCTTTATCTGCGAACTGCCTTGCCTTCCTAGCTGTTGCTGATGAGTGAGTAAATGAGCAGAGGCTTAACGTCCCACCGACACTTCGGGGACAATTTTTACAGGTTAGATTACCCAACCAACAACGTTAAAGCACTGAACGAAGCCAGTTGGCCACTGAGATAAGCTTCAGTCCCACCAGAATCATTCCACCGTGTAACAATATGAACTATAGGCAACTGCCTCTAGTAAGGGTCCCAGTGTGACAAACCTAAACTGCTGGACCTAAGCTGCCTAGAACATCGTGCAACAAGAGTATTGCACCGTACTATAGTAACTAGAGCAGCTGTGTTAATGTTCCCTCAGAAGCTGGTCCTTATTTTACCGACCCCGGAGGGATGGAAGGCTGAGTCTACCTAGTTGGCTGGTTATATACCCAGACGGTAGAACCCATCGAACGATAGAACGCGTAATGTAGTAACAACAAACAACAGTCTAAGCAGTGACGGTCTGACGGAATAAACAAACAAAACAGTTTATCATTGTAAACACGGCGCAACGCGACTCTCAACACGACATCCGTTTACCCCGACGAAACTGGCGCCGAAAATTGAAACAAATTGCAACGGCAGGTCCGCCCAGACAAACACATGCCGGCGTACAGATTAGGACGCCTGTTCGTCAGTGAGTTTCTGCAAGGGACAGGCGAAGCTCTTCAGGTAGACATTGAAAAACACCTGCAGGCACTGGGCAGGCGGTCTCGGTCGCGCTGATGTAAATTGCTGCCGTTTATCATTGCAGATTAGTGTGTCGGCGGCGACCGCAAACGCATAAATGAGTAATAGTAGCGTTGACTGGCAGCGACTGCAGACAGAACAATTCCGTCTGGCTGGCTGAGAGAGGGATTCTCCAGGTCAGAGACAACGTCAATTAGCGGACCCCGACAGGAGACAAACAGACCAACAGAGAGACACACAAACAGATAAAGAGAGAAAACAACGGTGAAAGTGGGGCTGTCGTAAGACATGGCCTTGCAATCCGAAAGGTATAAAATGCGTAACAGTGAAAGTGCGAAAACGGCACTACTGAACTAGCGCTAACCATAACCTAGGCCCTAACTCTGGCCTTAGAGAGGCGCTAAATCAAGTGTCCTCTACCTTTACCTTTACCTTACCTTTAAGCCTAAATTCTAATCTTAACCTTACGTATTAACGTGTTTTGCATATATCATTAAAGCTGGGTCGATATCGCCTTTGCCGATGTCGATATTCGGCGATATTTCTGGGCCCAAAATATCGCCGATGTCGATATTGATATTCTTTACTGTGGCGCTCTTTGGCCTACTCACACTCCAAGATGGTAAAAAAGTGCCTGACGTTTTTCGCTTTTGACTTTGGAGACCCGACAAGTGACGACATCTACGCTGCGGCACTCTAAACCTTAGTAATGGGTATTGTTCTAAGGACTCCAGGAGCATTAGAGGTGTGTGTGTGATCAGTAAGGAAGTCGAAGACTTGCTCCGAGAATTGCACGCATTCGTCTAATGATTTCACTGAGCCAACCGGCATACAATTTCTAGCTCTAACCTAACAGACTGACTGACTGACTGAAACTAAGTTACAGACTCCCACTCTCTAACTGACAGACTGACTGTCCTTCTAATACACTACCAACAACCAGCCTCCCTAAAGACTGACTTAAACCAATCATCGAACAGACTTTACATAGCAACCAATGAACAACGATTGACGTCAAACACTTTGCCTCTAGCCAAACGTCTGACCAATCACAATATTTGTTTACAACGACCAACGACCTCTATTACAGTATTTCTTCCACTTTACGTTATATACAACATTTTCAATGACGTCATTCTGTCAAATAAATCGTCAACTTCCGGTTTGAACTATTACAGATGTAACGATGAGTCACACTGCAAAATGTGATTGATTCTCAGTAGGTCGCCAAACAGTCGGGAAAACTACACAAAAATTTCCAAAATTGCCGATATTTTATTTGACACCGACACGATATCGAAGTATCGAAAAACAACGATATCTAAAATGCCGATATCAATACGATACCGATAATATCGATATCGGCGATGTTTCGATATATCGACCAAGCTCTATATTGATCGCACTTCCACACTTCGCGTTTTACAGCCAACCCCTGTAGATACAGTTGACCGCACTTTACCGACCGCTGCTGATTGATGAAATATCTGCTCACATTTTTCAGCGACTGTTTTATTAACATTCTGCCAAAAACTGAAAAGTACTGAACTTGTTAGATGAGTACTCCGTGATTTCTACACGCAGACGTTCTTTCTGCGACATTGCTCCTAACGTACAGCGTTAAGTGTATTTTAATAGGCATACAGCACATTTTGTCTGTGTGTTCGTGTATAATTATACATCCTACACGTGGTGTAGTGGCTAGGATGTCGGACTCTCGACTCGCGGTCGTGGGTTCGAATCTCCGGTCACGGCATTGTTTTTTTCCGAGGTAGGTGACAGTTTCTTTCGGGTAAACTATCTCGGGATGTAACCACCACCTAGGTCAACTAAGCCTTGCATCCCTTCGGGGTCGCTAAATCGAGTACCAGCTTCGGCTGGAGTAAAGGCCGGAAAGTCAGTTCTGCCGGGTGGCAGGTAACACTGTGTGATCCCATATGGTATGTGATTTCCCGTAGCGGTGAGGTGAAGTTCACAAACTGCTATATCATGTTTACTTACTTACTTTACTTACATACAATGTGGGTGGGACTTTCGGCCGGGTTGGAGGGGGAAGGAGTGGTATGGTGGTAGAGTGTCCGACTTGGGATCAAAAGGTCCCGAGTTCAATCCACGGACTGTGCCAAAAGTGATGTAGTGCATTTGTAAATCTTTACCGTTATTAAGTTGTGTCTTATGTTGTGTACGCGTTAGTTTGTTGTTTCCGTTTGTACAATTGTTAAGTTATAGCATTGAGTAAGCCTTGCGCCGCTCTTTGGCAGCGTGCTAAACTGTGCTAAACTGCATATGTTACAGTATGTTATGTCCATATGATGCTTTGTGTTCTATTATATGTACTGTCCTGCGTGGCAGATGTAAAACCTGTCCAATTGTCCTTTGCAGCATAGGCCTACTGTTTGCAGTTGTAGTAAAGATATTATTATTATTATTATGTTAGTGATGTTTCAGTTTGGGTTGAAAAAATCGACCACTTCCATGCTTGCGATAGACGCTGGTCCAGCTGCTGTCTTTGATCCGAGGCCGTGTCTTGCCAGATTGCCTCGTTAACTGCAGCCATCATTTCGCGTTCGCTCGACTGCGTTTGACATCAGCCTACGACGTTGTTCAAATGATCAAAATGATGACGTAGGCCTAATACTGACGTCCGCGAGCCGGCACTTCCAAAGCACGGTTAGCATAGGCCTATTATCATTAACATCAATGACATTACTAATGCTACCGCTATGGCAGTAGACATAACATGCGTTAAGCTGAAGGTGAACATACGCAGACTTCAACTGAGGGAGTGTTTTAGTCTGAGAGTGGCCAGTTTATGGAATAAGGTTCCGACGTACGTTACGTTGTTGACGCTTCTTCAGTCAACTCGTTTAAGAACAGATTGGACGAGTGGAGTGATTCACAGCTGTGGAAATTTACGCTCAGCTTCTATCCACGAAGTTACAAGTTACAAGTTATTCGAATTATGTGCTCCAAGTGAAGGTTATTTCCATGCACTTATATCAACATGATTATTTTGATACATGAAGGATAACTAGGCCCAGGAGCGACTACCGGGGAATGGAAATTACATGTAGTCAGATAATAACCCGAAATACAAAATAAAAATATGATAATAACTACGGAAAAATGGTTTCAAATATAGCAAAACATACAAAAATTTCTTACAGACAGAGTGAGTGAGTGAGTGATCGAGACAGCGACGAATAACAAACCTACCTATATAGACAGAACGAACATGGCGTATAACGGGGTCTGGACAATCGCCCCCGAAGATGTACCCGAGGAGCAGATATCGGGGGGGGGGGAGATAGCCCGAGGGGGTCTGGGATTCTAGCGCAACAACGCAGACAGCGTGTTGTGGACCGCGACCATAATCTCTGCTATAGGGATTGTCAATTATCATATAATGGATGACACTATACAGTTTGTATAGTGTAGGCCTATGGACTTGCACTTGTAGCTGTGCCGTACGTCCTTGTACTACAGTGGATCTCAGAGCATCTACAGCAGATTAGTTCTGTCTCTTGCACGAGGCCTACTTGTATATGTGTGGTGCTTCTTTCTTGCAGCGTTAAGTAAGTAAGCAAGTTAGAATGTAAATTTGTGTCCACGCAACCTGAACTGCACGGCAACGATTGTGACTTCAATGATTTAACTGAATGAAGCCGAGAATGAAAAACAAAATTTTTGCTGATTGACAAGCAACCCTCTGCATATGCAAATAAACTGTGTCCGAAGGAGCACAAACCTGCGCGCTGCCGCCCTTATGCGACCATGACCTTGAAATTAATCCTTTAATCCTATGACCTTCAAACTCGAAGGCAACCTGGATATCCTAAAGATGTATCTCCATACTAAAATGAAGTTGCTAGCTTAAAGCATTCATAACTTAAAGCTTGAATTTAAAAAATATGAAACTACATATCAAGGTTAGGGGGTTAAAGTCAGATGTCAAAAGCTGCAGATCACTTCGAGAGTTATTGTGACGCATATCTAGATTATGTCCCAACAAGTTCCGACCACTAGTTTTTGAGTTGCACGCTACCGCTTTTGCGCTGCTGTGATCTTAACCTTGCACCCATGACCTTGAAACTCAACAGCGACCTAGATATTCTGAAAATGTATCCCCCCTCTCTCTATGCTTGACCGTTGACGGGTCGTAGCGCCCTCCATGCTGACCGATCCGTCGCAACACTCCAAGCATCAGAAGGAGAGAGCCCTCTTCTCGTGGTGACCTGCTCCACCTAGCATTTTTGCGGACGACATGGTTGTCTCTTCCAGGTGCCAAACTGTCCTGAGCCCTGTCGTGTCGTGACTGAGAGATGTAGGGCTTGGCGTTGGTGTGCAGGAGCAGCCTGATCAATACGCCTGACGTGGCCAAAGAGAGAGTGTCTCCTCCGACTTATAGCTTCACTTATGGGCGGCAGTTGTGAGAGGGTGGCGACTTGCACGTTCGTGACAAAATCATACCAGAAGTTGCCAAGTATTCGCCTTTGGTTCGTCATATAAAAGAAAATGTATCCCCATACGCAAAATGAGGTTGCTGGGTCAAGCCATTCAAAAGGTATGGCCTGGAGGTTTCGGTTAGGATTGTACAGGCACGCCAAAAAATTAACTTTCTATGACGTCAAAGATTTCGAAAGTTATGACAAAGTGTGAAAGTATGGCAAACAGACAAAACAGAGAGACGGCCGCGAAATTATACACGACGCCTCTATGCTCTGCTACCCCGTGACCTATAAAGTGTCGAGTGGGACGTTAAACCTCTGCTCACTCACTCAGCTCACTCACTCACTCTACGCTCTGCTAGTGGTTTGTAGGGCCTATGCACTGCAGAATAGCACGGGTCTTCAGAAGTGCATCCCGAACTGAGAACGGCATCGAGTAGCACTGAGTCATATCACAGGTCGGATAGAGTAGACAGAAGACGGCGCACCATAGCCGAGACGGCAACAGACTGCTCAAGTCCACTGGACATAACGAGGCTGATGAGCGACTCTTCGCGTATGGAAAGCCGTTTTGGACGTACCGTGTTGTAATTATTTTACAGCGCGTTGTAGACATGAACCAATGATTAAATATCTTTGACAGAGCGTTGTAGAGAACATCCAATAACACGTTTACTTACTTCCAACTTACAACGCGTTGTAAGTAGCATACACGGTACGTCCGAAACGGCTTTCCATACTTCGCGTTGGCCACACACAACGCACGTCATTTCCTACAGCGACTTCTGCCACCACGGCACGATAGTCACTACGAACACATGACTTTAGTCTTCCTGTGAAGTTCCTTATCGAACTTCTGAACTGAAAAACTTAAAAAAAATTTTTAACGAAAATGTTGTATGGACTCTACTTGACCACAGTTAACATCAACTCACTCCGGTTCTTATAGTTTTTTTATTGCAGTCATACGATTATTATTTTTTAGCCTATCTACTGATGATGATGTTGATGCTGAGTGGGCTACTAATATTAAGCCGTAGCCTACGTGAAGTGTCTGTCGAACCTGCAGCGTGGAGCTCGAGCGTACGATGTCAACCTGATGCCAGCGATTGTCACTGACGCTGTGGCGTAGTTTGACAGTCAGCGTCCGAGCACCAGCTCCCACGTCATAGATGTAGCGCACCTTGCCGTCATACAGCTCCAGCGCCAGGAAATCTCGACCAGTAGCCTGACCGCTGTATAGCAGCACTCCATCCGGCTGCGTCGTCTTTAGCTGCGTTCACAACAAGCCGCCAACGAAGGCCGCATCAAATCCGTAGTGAAATCGCGACCTCCGTCTGACAAAATGTTCCTTGGGCCCCCAGGAGTTCCCACCACAAACAGGACCGCGATCCGTGCAGCGGCTTTTGCAGAGTGCGGATGTGTTACAGACAAACCACGCTACTGCATCATCGGTGGCAATAGCCCGCATCTCATGCATTCGATGCGGCCCAATAGCACATACGCACATAGAGAAAATAAGACTTAGTTGGTTTGGTCATATTACAACACTGAAGGATGAAAGATGAACTGCCAGAACACTAAGACAGAAGACTAAAAGACGCCAGAAACCGTTTAGGCCTACTCGGTTATTAGCAACAATCCGTTGTGAATGACACTCTCTCAGCGTCGTCTACCAATAATCACAATTTGACAGGGTGGGCCAAATTAAACGTAGCCACTCATTTCAGCTAATAACTTCAGAAGAGCTGCTCGGATCTTCACTATTTTTGTCAGAAAACAACACCATTTAATTTTTAACATGACAACATAATCATCATACATTAGTTGTGCAAAATAAAGGCTATCTGCTGAGTGAAAGGCGTGTTAGTAAATAACGACTGGCTATCGTCCTTCGTTGTCTAGCAAAGCTCCAAAAAGTATAAAAAAATCACAGTTAGTTTAGCAAATAACAATAATGACTGACATCATTGTGAGGTAGTTAATTACTACCATCACTGGTGTCAAAAGTTTAAGTAAGTAAGAATGTTCTTTTGTTTTTTGTACGGTTTAATTAGGGCACATAATGTTTTCATGGTCATTTACATTCGCTAGATGGCGCCGCGGCATTATCTTAAATTAATAGCTAAAATGACAGATTTTGATTAAGAACGAAATGATGTTGAAGTTTGCGAAAAGTAGTTTAGATCTGATCAGTATATCTAGAGTTACAAGCTATTCAAATGAGTGACCCCGTTTAATTTGGCCCACCCTGTAGACAGAGACAAACCATGATGTAGATTTTAAACGCTGAGTGTATTTTCATGTTGACGACGAGGTAGGCGTCCTGAGAGCGGAAGGTGACCGGAAAGGGTGGAGCGAGTAGTGAAGGACCAATTATCGTCCCCGTACCGCCTCCTCGCACCTGCATGCGACCTTTGACCTCACCCGAGCGCAGCATCTCAAACACCTGGTTGCCATTGACGACCAGGTGCTGCATCTTGCCAACAAACCCGCTCCCGTCACCTGTCAGGGCACACAGACTCGACTTGACCACAACAATAACAAATTAGACACACTAATTATATAACACGG
>Ga0126335_1002250_pt1 | contig 11435 bp, 5 predicted proteins | sample OlaspJWI45metaG_FD_108409 | JGI IMG/M metagenome (GOLD analysis project Ga0126335, IMG submission 108409) | Marine gutless worms symbiont microbial communities from Oahu, Hawaii - Olavius sp. 1 OAHU.JWI-45 metaG | ecosystem: Host-associated > Annelida > Digestive system > Unclassified | place...
ACGAACTGACCGGATACGACTTGACAGTAAACTAATAAAATAGTTATCAGTCCAGATTCGCTAACCAGCTGTCAAGATTTACGTAAAAAACAAAAAATAACAAACAAAACGATGCTAGATATTCCGCTTTCGATTAATTAAACGAAATTGCGAAAAACACAACGTAAACACCTCCGCATAGAATATTTATATCTCGAAGAGTATACATCGAATGTAACCGAATTGACATCATGAGGTCGTCTCTCCTAAAAGCAAGTCCTTCTCTGAGTTCTCTCAGTTTATTCGATTTTCGTACTTGCTAAGTTCAGTGTAGTCCTATTTTCCTTTCGAGTTACACTGACGTTTCTGCCTACTAGTGTAATCGTTTGCATAATTTTAATAATTTCAGAATCGTGCAAACCTCAACCATTTCCTTCGTCATCAGGTTTCTAGCTAAACTACAACAAGATTTTCCAGACTTTCTGCACAATGCAGCTACAATGATAGTACTTTTTATAGTTGTCGGTAGCATGGTCCAAGCGAAATGATTTCTCCGGCGTAGCCCCACTAAGACGCAACCGACGCTGACTCCAAGGTTAAAGCCAACTTACTTAACGACCAATTCGTCTCAGTTTTCTTGAAAGAAACTAGTATTGTGAGTGACGTCAGTGTACCTCGCAGACATTACCCAAGAATGAACCCAATAAAGTTTACCTCAGTCGGAATAAATAAGTTATTAAAGAAACTTCACTGACACAAAGCTGCCGGTCCCGATGGTATTCCAACTCATCAGTTGAAGATCACAGCAGACAAAGTCTCTAGTGTCCACTGTCCTGCGACTGATTTTTCAAGCATCAATTCACCAAGGTTTAGTACCGGTACCAAGAAACTGGAAAATGGCTCACATCGTACCTATGTTTAATTTCCGTCACTTCTGTGTGCAGTAAGAAGTCATGGAACACGTGTTGCACAGCTACATCATGAAACATCTGGAACAGCACAACATTTTGACTGATCAGCAACACGGTTTCCGAGTTGCTGATTGTGTGAATCGTAGTTGATAATAACTGTCAACGATCTTGCCAAATGCACTGATGATTTGCGCCAGATTGACGCCATTCTCCTAGACTTCTCGAAGGCATTTGATAAAGTGTCACACTCTCGTCCACTGGGGGCTCGTTTGTGTAGCATTTTAAATAGATTCTACATTAATCCATCTAAAATGCTACATCAGACTAAGACAATTCAAATGGGAAAAAACTGCAAATCAAAATATTAATTTTTTAAAATTACACAATTGGACTTATAAGTTTTTTCTTTTAAAAAATCTGAAAACCTAGTTTTTATAATCCAAGTTCTCTAGTTCTGGGTAGCATAATGTGATACAGAATATAACTCAGGACTGTACTAATCCGTAATACATTGCACTTGCACTTTGCAATGCTCTGTCCCATATCGTTATAAACGACTGTGAATCATCTAAGCTTCTATAACCAGTCATCGCTGAGGACGGCTCTAAGGCTAACAACCCCGTCCGTGTGTGAGGGTAGCAGCAAGTATGCAACATCTGCCTCAATGCATTGAGGCTGTGAACTTTGGCCAGATTTCTGGATTCAGCCAGATTTAGGAAACGTGCTGTTACTTAACAACTCATCGTGATCTACATTTCTGAAGTATACAATTCATAACTGATTAAGGAAACAGATGCCTTGAGTTGTAGTTCAGCTGCCTGTGATGTTTTTGACTGATGTGAGCATTGCATTAGCTGCAAGATAAACATGCTGGGAGTGATACTGCTGGTTAATTTTCACCGTTCTTTCTTTGTGATATTGTAAGAAGCAAATCCGGTACAGCCCTACTACCTTAGATTAGGCACTGACCTATAGGTGGCAGATTTTAGGAGCCAAAAATTTGAAAAAAAAATCTTGAACAAAAAAGCCCATAAACAATTCCTGAAAAAATAACACCAAATGGCACTAAGTGAATACATTAAATGTCATTCACATATATTTAACAAATTTACAACGTATTCACAAACTCACAAAACTGAGTGGAGTGAACATTAGTCTCAAACACAGTGACACTGTACACAGCATCTCTCTAATTGGTGTAGGCCAGGCTGAGTGGGGGTGGGGTAACAGAATGTGTCTCTGACCACTGATCAGGGCAGCAAAGGAAGCAAACTCGCTTCTGGTAATAATGAAAACAGAACAATGTTGTAGACTGAAACTTCGCAATTTATTCAACTCAAATTACTGGTGTATGTAATATTAACGAATTTACCCAGTACATGCTGACTTCCTATATACAATCTACAAGTTTATACATCACCGATACAGCACCACCATATCAACAGCAGTAGAATGATGTTAAACCCCTGCCCACCCTCTAATGCACACACATAACAAATCGAAAGTGCATTCTCTACAGCATGCTTGCATAATCACAGTAACATCAATGACCATTGTATAATATACAGAAACAAATGAAACAATATTGAGTCATTTGCAGTTACTACTGCTAGTTACAAAAACGTGAGTGGCACCATAGTAAACAAATGAAAAACATATAAGTAAAATATAATACAGATCTAGTCTAAACTACATTCAGAATAAAAGGACTTTTCTTGCACAGTGGACCAATCACATACTAACTTCTTGTTAACAACTATATTATACAACAAAAATACTTTATCCAATATCCACTGCCAAACAAACACTACCAGTTAATTATAAAATTACAATGCAATTTACACAAAATAAGGTATAACTGCATTATAATTTCATATTTCAACTAGGCTTTAGCACTAACTAATGCACACACTGTAGACAAACAATAAATTTATACAACTTGGTCAACACTTTGATGGCAAGTTTAACAGACAGAACAAATGATGGAGTGTTGCTATAACCAGTGAACGATGAAAACAAAATAAAAACTAAAAATGCTACAAACTCGTCAGTAAATGTCTTTTCAATCTGGTCCCTGTATGAAAAACACATTGGTATGTCTTTCTAGCCAACTGATTGTCAGTGCCAGTGGTCTACTACTGTCATTCCAAACTTACAACAACAACAAATGACAAGTATGACAGACACTACCAGTATCACCTGGCAGCCTACCAGAGCACACAGTCTAGACTGAAACTTGGATGTATAACTACATAGAAATTTAATACAAATATACATGTCATCCATTCACAAAACCTAGTCGGTGAACCACTTTACATCATAACATTCGAGTATCTGCAGATTAAACCATTAGTAACAATAAAAAGTGCAAAGTACAGACAAGAGTGTCTAAGTATAGAATTTTCAATGCCACAACACAAAGCAGCATTAAAGCTAATGAAATGCACAAGAAAAATAAAACATGATATGTACACTGACGCAAAACGTTAGTATAGACTCACTGTACAATATTATGCACAACCTTCAACGTTACAATAATAACAGTAAGAAACATATTAATGTAGTAATCACACCATCTACTGTAGATACACACGTAAGCAAGCTGTAACTATCACAATATTATTGCTACGGAAAGGTCAGGCACATGAAGCAGAAAAAGCATGCATACTGCTGCAGGCACAACTCTGTATTTTTTTACTCAAAAATGTGCAAGACAGCTTCTGAAAAGTTAAGGTATTAATGTTCCACTTCCACTCACTCTTAGTTGTCAGTGTTCAAAATAGATTATACTTGAGCTAGAGTGATTGGTGACATGATTTCCCATACTTCGGATGATAGTAACATTTTAAAATAGGAAACTCTCGCATAAAGGCTAAAAGCCTATAAAAATACACACTAGTATGTACACTCATAGCCTGTGTGAAAGCTGAAACAACGAGTAAACACATATGAAATTTTTACAGTTTACAGTCAACTCGTCCGGTCATCACCACCCTGGCCCTAACTCTAATCCTAACTCTATCCTTGCCCTAATCCTAACCATAATAATCTTAATGTGTTGACTTGGCGACAAGTTAACTGCCACCCATTTTCACAATAGTAGTTACATGACATCGAAATAACAAAGGTAGAAATAATGTGCAAAAAGTGCAGATACGAACAGATAATTAACTCTTACTCAACAATTACTTCAAAGCATACTTGATTAAACAACTGCCAAACGGCTGTCTAAAAAGTGCAAATTGTGATTAGAAAGCTGAATATATTGCTGTGGTACAGCATATTATAGAGACTGAAAGGCATTCACTCTACCAATACGGTGATTCACCGACTAAATCACTCCAACCAGCAAATTCTGACCATGATGTGGACGGCTCAAAAGAATAGACAGAATCTCGTCTCGTGTTGTTATACCGTGGCATCTGTGCATCTACAGTATCAGTATTACCGCTCTTTGTGTGTGCATTAAAAGTATGCACGCTCTCTCTGTGACTTACTTCTGACATCACATCAATTACATAGTTCTGGCCGTTATTATTGTCCCAAAATTCCTGCCCATCTGCCACATAGCAAACAGCAAATTGTATTGCTCCACGTTTTGTGCTGACATTGGATGGAACAACGACCTCAAAGGTAAATGTGGCAAATAGACCAAATCTCGCCTGCTCGCTGTTCACTGGCTTAGCTTCAACGTCTTGATCACTTGACCATGAATCAAATGTGCATCTAATAGTGACAGCCTTGCTACATGCTATGTTTTTCACTTTGACAGTTCCAACAAGTTTGAAGTTATCACGAACGATAACATTTTCAAGTGACACACAATCCGTCATCACTTTTTCACGGAAAGACATATAGCTAGCAGCAGGCTGGAGGAAATTTACAACAAGATGAAAGGCTGGTTGACTCAAAGTTAACTTACTGACATGTTCATTGCTAAGACCATTCTGCGTAAGGTATGATCCCAAATCTGGAGGTACATCAGATGTCTCATGGATGACCCGAACCTTGGACAGAGCCAAACCAGCAGTATCGGCAAATGTCACCTTGCGACGTTTCTCATTCTCACTTTGTTTAACGTAGCATGTGTCCAAGTCAAAGTTGTATGACGATTCCCAGCTTCGTATGCGGTCGGCATCATTGCGCCTGCAAATTTCATGACAAAATACACAACAACATTCACAGTATGCAAATAACTGTAAAATGCCACTAACAATGTTATCTATTGCAAATAATCAGTCAGTGGTCACAGTATCACAAGGAAAATAAGTTCAAGCTACAGTATAGAACAGTGTTTTTTACAGGGGGTACCCGTTAGATGCACTTGTATGTAGCAAACAGGGGTGTAAAACGAACTTCGAACATTTGATATTTGAAGTTAAAACTGAGGATCGATTTCGGCGGCATATAATCAATAGATTGCAAATGTGGCAGCTCTCGATCTGGTCACAGCTGTAAACTGCGTTGCTACAAGCCTCCTACTGTTCACATAAAGTCTTTGATCAGCTGCAGGCACGAGTCGTTTAAACACTCTGTTTTCCAGTTCCATCTTGGTGACGGCTGTTAAGAGCACGCAGCCGATAGACCGCATTGTGTACATGACAATGGGCATGTTCTTTTTCATGGTCCAGCCAGGTCTGACCGGTCTGGCCCATAACTGGCCATTCTTTTTCGACCTGTGTGCAAGTCTGGCCAAATTGGCCCGTTTTTTTATCAACAGCCAGACCGGCCCTGACTTGGCCATTTTTGCGCCAGGCGACATCCAATTCCCGTGCACATGTGGATGGTGCCATAAGGTGATACAGAAGATATATTCATTGCGTACCCACAGGTAAGTGATGTAAAACCATGTATGTATGTATATTTATTTGCCCATAAAACGAGTGACACGACAATACAATGTATAGCAAATGAGCCGGACAGCAAGGCTCGGATAAGCGCTAACAGCTGCCCTTAATATACAAGTCAATTTGTAATGTATTACTAACGTTACCAAACACACTTAAAACTTATGTATGCCATGACTGCAGCCAATATACACTGTGTTTCAAAAAAATCCATGTGATTACGTCTTCGACGATAACTTAAACAGTAGGCGTCCGATTTTAAACAAAATGTGACTGTGTAACTTGTACTTACTTATTATTTAACTTCCGGTTTAAAAAGAACAATAACAATTTCATTGCAGAAGATAAATTTGTATACATTAACCAAAATTAAAATCACGACAATCGCAAACGAAGACACTGTTCTCATCAACAATCTTTATCTGTTGAACGGCTGGGGCACACGCAAGCTGTTGAATAAATTTCCTGACAAAGGTTGGAAACTGAAAAGTATCGACTATGTCCTGAAGAAAATCCGCAAGATGGGTACCATTAACAGACAACCAGGCAGTGGCAGACCGCATTTGGTGCAAACTGATGAAAACATTGAAACAGTGGATGACCTTGTACTGATTCAGGAGGACAAGCCCAAAACGCACCGATCGACATGTAAAATTTCACATGAAACTGGTATTCACCGTTCCAATGTCTACAGGATCATTCACTGTGATCTTCAACTCAAGTGCCCCAAGCAACGTCATGCATAACAACTGTCTGAAGCCAACCGCGTTGCCCGTCTAACTCGCTGCAAACAGCTGCTGAAAAAATACGGTGATTCTGAGGTCAATTTAATATGGTTCACGGACGAAAAAGTGTTTACCGTTGAACCGCCATTCACTTCGCAGAACGGTCAGCACTATGCACCGGTCGGAACCAAGAAGCGATTCATTCAACCCAGCCATCTGCTACGCACGCAATCGACGTTCAGCAAGTCCGTTATGGTGTTGGTTGCCGTGTCAAAAATAGGTGTGACTGAACTGATGTTTGTCGACCCCAGAGTTAAAGTTAATGGCCAGTACTACCACAATGTCTTGTTGTCTCAGCAGATGATTCCAGCCATCAAACAGGTAGCAGGCGACATATATGTCTTCTAGCAAGACAGCGCCCCGGCACATCGCGCCCGTGATACCATGCAGTTGCTGCAGAGAGAGAAGCCTGACTTCATCGGTCCTGATCTCTGGCTGCCCAATAGTCCAGATCTGAATCCCATCAACTACAAGACCTGGGGCGTCATGCAGCAGCGGGTGTATGAATCATGAACCAACAGCGTCGATGAGCTGAAGCAACGTCTCCACGACGTCTGCCATGGTGTGCAGCAGCACATCATTGATTTGGTTGGTAGCCAGTGGAGGCAGCAACTGACAGCGTGCGTGCGTGCACACGGGAGACATTTTGAACATTTGTTGTGAGCTTGTATAACACAAACTTGAGTTGAAAGCCAATACGCACGAATAAATTAAAGCTGAACTTTGTTTATTAAAATGACAAAAAGCTGCTTACGGCTAAATCTACGAATTTTCAGGTTCAATGATTTCCCAAGGTAAGGCAGTTGCACAAAATAGGTGAAGTGGGAAGCTGCAAATACCTTTCGATAGACTATAGTCTAAGTAATAACAATACGAAAGATTATTACAATCCCCTGCCTACTATTCAAGTTATCGTCGAAGACGTAGTCACATGGATTTTTTTGAAACACAGTGTATGCAATATTCTGAAGTTAATCTAATTTCCGTTAGTAATAACAAACAAGTGGAAACAGTCACGAGTTTATAGCTGTAAACAATGACTTAAAACCATTCTGACCCACTTCATAATGGCCCTAAGGTTTGTTTATATTGTGCAATAGTGCAAATTTTTTTCACAAAATGTGCCAATAAAAACTTTTCTTGTTGTAAGTTGTGTTAATGTTCTTATAGAAGAATGAAAACCATTTATTAGCTCCACACTTAGTTTTTTATCCGCATTTCCGAATACACAGAAATTCTAGACCTACAACTGCCACATGTACATCTCACCGTGAGTGTAACAGTAAGACACCAAACATCGATGATTATTTGAATGTCACAAAACGAACATCAATTACAGAAAAAATTAAGTTTAACATCCCTAGTAGTAAACCCCTAAAATCATGACTACAGCATAAAGAACCTATTGTGCAAACTGAAAAAATTTGTCGATATCTTGAACTGTATAGGTGAAGATTACCAGTGTGAAGGTCTGACAGAGAAATGGGCAGACGACTGGATAGACAGAAATGCATTAGCAAAATAGCAATTTACCGACATCTTCCAACTAAAGCAGAAACTGATATTGGTACAAGTTATTCACTTTTCACAATGCGTCTCAAGAAGCTTGCAGCCATACATGAGAACATAACAATAACATCTTCTAACTTTGTATTTTATGTGGTTAATGCTAATGCTCAAAGGGTGAGTGAATGTGTAGAGGCTTAACATCCCACTCAACATTTTATAGGTCATACCAGGAACGATTTATACAGGTCAGATGACCCAACCAACAGTGTCAAAGCACTGAAGAAAGCCAGTTAGCCACTGAGATATGCTTAAATGCCCCCAGAACCACTTTACTGTGTTACAATATAAACTGCAGGCAACCGCCTCTAGGCTAATCACAGCGTGTGACAGTGTGACAAAAACCCAATCTTCTGGACCAATAAGCTGCCTAGAACATCGCACAACAAGAGTATTGCACCTTACTATAGTAACTAGAGCAGCTGTGTTAATGTTCCCTCGTTACTCCACACAATCATCACTAATCAGATGAGGCCATGCACGGAGGTTGAGCGGTGCCTGGTGTAGCCGCCTTTTATGACATCCAGCCTGGTAACGGAGTGGATCTACCGTGCTGAATGAATTCATAGACGTATAGCAGACCTGTCTTTGCACTTTGTTAGCCCAACTTCATCAAGTGCATAATCTTCATGTAGATTATTGTGCATTTCGTCATCACTCAGCTGCAGCTGGTGGAATGAAGCACTGAGACGTCTGTCATCTTCTCTGGACGCAGCTGGTTTTCTGCTGATCTTCGGCGGTGATCGTCGACGTTTACCCAAATATGGTGGTGTGAATAGCTGAAAATCCGGAGGACTAGACGAATACAGATAATTCTGAAAATCTAGCGCCATAATGTAATGTTACACTCTTTTTACCTCTACTGCATTCCGCATACTACCAAGCCATACATCAACTCGCTGCGTCAACTAAAAATCAACTTCCGGTGGGCGTGGTCGCAAAGCAATTTTAAATAAGTAGGAGCTCTGGCTGTGACGGCGTATCAATATCGTTGGCGTAACTACTTTGAGGCAAGAGGAGGAAATTACCTCCTCTTGATTTTTCTATGTGGATCTAAAAATAACAGAACTTCCTACAAACTAAACGTACCATCGCATTTCTAAGATTGGCGATGCAAGTTCTGACTTTTTACACTTTGATTACTTCGCCTTAAATCGAATATCTACCTAAAGATACATGATGATGAACACACATGACATCGGACTTGTCATGCAGGAACGCGTCATATATTGCGCCCATCATCAGTCTGCAGTCAACAAAATGCAAATATACTTGTTCTTGTTCAACAAAACTGAGATGAAATCGACGTCGGCAATTCTCTGCACAATCTTTCATAACACATTTAACACCCTCAGCATTGTCTGTAACTCAGACAAACTTACTAAAAAATGCAAAACGCATTGAAAGCTTAAAGACGAAATGATGAAAGACATTACTTCTTCAATCTCAATCTGCTTTGTTTGCTGAAAAATAGTCAACTAGGCCTATAGTATTTAGTTACTGCTAGACAAAGTAGTCAAATCGAACTATAGAAATACCATCATCCACATGGGACAAGATGTATTGTACATCAATCAATCAATCAATCGTGCATAATCACAACAAGAGGCCAAAGTAATTTGGCGAAGGCTGCATCGAATGTACTGCACACACTGCACTCGTTGGACTCTATAACTATAGCTGTTCCAGTTCCTAAGTTATGTAGGATCACAAAAGTCAAAAGTACGTCACTTGACCCAGACGTCACTTGACCCGCATATGAGCTACTGTTGGACAGTTTTCGTTAGGACCCCACCACTCTATTTTACGCAAAATTTCAAGTCTGTAGCTTCAGCCGTTCCGGAGTGCGAGGGGGGTCCCAAAATTCAGAATAAGGTCACGTGACTTCACCCCCATATGACCTACTTTTGTACAGTTTTCGTTAAGGCCCCCACCCCTCTATAGGCGTGCAAAATTTCAAATCTCTAGCTTCAGTCGTTATGGAGATATAACGGGGTCCCAAAATTTAAAAATGGGCCCCTTCCCCTCTCTGTGGGGGGATCAGGACCCATGACTAACGCAATGTTCCATGGGAGTTCACACCAACAGCATATTGATCTGCGCAGCCATTTTTGCACAGTGAAGCCGAGATGATATGAGCCATGTGACAGACAGACACAGACACCGCAAACATCGGTAAGAATAGTCAGCATCTCATGCATTCGATGCAGCCTAATAATTGCACATATACCAGTATTATACGAACAGTTCATCATAGTTCATACATAATTACGCTTACATAAAAATGACCAGTGCTTAACAACGATAAAAACAATAAAAACATTAACAAGAGGCCAAAGTAATTTGACAAAGGCTGCATCGAATGCACCGCACACACTGCACGCGTTGGACTCTATAACTATAGTCGTTCCAAAGATATGTAGTAGGGGATCGCAGAAGTTAACAGTAAGTCACGTGACCCAGACGTTGATCCACATGTGACCTACTGTTGCATAGTTTTCGTTAGGACCCCCAGCCATCTATAAGCACACTAAATTTCAATTCTGTAGCTTCAGACATTCTGGAGATACGAGGGGATCCCAAAATTCAGAATTAGATCACGTGACCCTGCCCCCACTCCCCATTGTCTACTTTTGCCTAGTTTTTGTTAGGACCCCCATCGCCGTATGTGCATGCAAAATTTCAAGTCTCTAGCTTCAGCTGTTCTGGAGACAGGAGGGGGTAACAAAATTAAGAATTAGATCAAATGACCCCGCCCTGACTACCTATGGCCAATTTCAGCTGTTCCAGAGATAATCTGTTCAGCCATTTGTGCACAGTGAAGCCGAGATGAGCCGCGTGACAGACTGACAGACAGACGCTGCAAACTTCGGTAAGAATAAACTGCATCTCATGCATTCGATGCAGCCTAAAAACTGAAAGGATGAAGACAGAAATCGAAACTGTGTCAAATCAAACAGTCACAGTGTACTAGCATTTCTATATTAATAACAACCACAATATAACACAGTAGCACAGCAGTGTTTTTTCAGTTATGGTTTTTCAGTTACAGTTAAAGTTATTAACTTCTAGTTTTTTTCAGTTACAGTTAAGTTACTGTTATTGTTTTTCAGTTTCAGTTACAGTTATGTGATTTTTCAGTTATTTTCAGTTACAGTTACAGTTATTTAACCCCCATCACAAACACCGATAGGACGCATGTCGCATACTCAGACGTACATGTATACTCTTGAACTGCAATACGGGTGTTGCATAAACACAGTAGTGTCATACTAGGCGTACTGTCAACTGTCACTGTCTTGTCTTCTTTGCATGTTTCCACTCAACACTCAATTAGTCATAGTCAT
>Ga0126335_1002251_pt1 | contig 11432 bp, 11 predicted proteins | sample OlaspJWI45metaG_FD_108409 | JGI IMG/M metagenome (GOLD analysis project Ga0126335, IMG submission 108409) | Marine gutless worms symbiont microbial communities from Oahu, Hawaii - Olavius sp. 1 OAHU.JWI-45 metaG | ecosystem: Host-associated > Annelida > Digestive system > Unclassified | place...
AACCGTCGCCGTCTCCGGTCGTCGTCATCTTCGCAGCTAGTGATCCGACGTACACGGCTGTCCACTTTTGGTGATCGTGCATTTTTGGTTGCCGGATGCCGCCTCTGGAACAGTCTGCCGCCCCACGTCACCTCAGCTTCAACGCTGTCTGTTTTTCGAAACCACCTCAAAACTTATCTCTTTTCCCGATCATTTCCTTCCTAACTGTTTTTCGGTTTCTAGTTCTCCACACCGTGTATAGTAGTGGTTTAGCAGTATTTGTACTTTAGGTCACTCTAAATAACTCTAATGTAATGTAATGTAATTTACAGTAGTGGTCGGAAATTGATATTTCTTTCAATGCACAGAAGTCACTTCTACTTGTTGTTGGCAAATGTTACGATGTAATAACTGAGGATCTAAATTTTTTGCTTTACCTTACACTGAACGCCTCAACCTACTAAACCTTGAATTGCGACGCCTTCATGCTGACTTGATTTGCTGCTACAAGATACTATTTGGACTCACTGATTTACAAGCCAGTGAGTTCTATGTGAAAGCCCCACTACGCATCATGAGAGGTCACAGCTATAAGCTGTATAAAAAGCATTCTTCTTCCACAGTCCGAGCCAAATTCTTTAATGAACGAATTGTTAGTGTGTGGAATAACTTACCGGACATTGTTGTTGATTTTAATATGCTTACTAGCTTCATTCGCACCATCAAAACTGTAGATTTATCTGAACATCTCAGGTATTGTTAGCAATTACTAGTTTTACTGTGTTTTTATTGTGTTTATTTTTGTCAGTTTTTTAAGGGCGGATGTTATGCTTTTCTTTATCCATTAGGGCAGTTGTTAGAGCCCTTTTACGTGCCTTTCTGTCCTGTTCTCGTGTGCATTTTATATTCGCTTATTGTACTGTTTTTAATGAACGAATAAATGATAATGATGATGATGATGATGATCACGATATTATCTTGTGGTCTAACAGATTGAAATATCTGGGAGCGTATTTTAAATCAAGTCGTAACTTGTTGGTTGATAATGAAACTACTATTCGTAAATTCTATGCTGCTGCAAACGCGATATACGGTCACGTTAAATTTGCTTCTAAAGTGACAGTGTTGTTTTCAATGGAAGCGTTTTGATTACCGCTGTTGATGTATGCATCTGAGGCATTGAATTATAGCAAACATCAGTCGACTTAACTAAATACTTGTTGGAATAGGGCATATCGTAAGGCTTTTCGCATGAATGATTGGGAGTCAGTCAAAGTATTGCAAGTATTGTGTGGTAAATGAACTTAGTTGGTATGTATAATGAACGCAAATTGTCTTTCTAGTCTAAGATTAACAGTTTAAAGAATGTTGTACTGCAAGGATGCTATGATAGTCTTAGTAGGACAAAGAAGTTTACTCTCTTAACATATCACTATGATGTAGTTATTGGTCAGTGTACTCCAAATGATATCAAGAACAATATTATCAATAGTTTCGTTAATACAGTATTGCATTAATACAGTATTGCTGATCTAAGTTAGTCTATTGTTTGTTTGTTTTATATTCGCTTTGTAATGTATTTCGTACTGTTTTTGTGGCGAATAAACTTTATCATTACTGATCTTACTTTGAGAGACTGAGTTTCTTAGTACCATTTTTGGTCATTGTCGCTATGTTGTGGTGTTCGTTTACATAATCGTTTAATTAATTTTGTAAACAAAACTATAGGCGCATCCCTAGTACGTCGTCATGTAAAAATTTTTCAGACACCGCTCTATGGTCACGTGACCGTCAGTGCGCCGCCATGTTGTGGGCGATGATAATGAGTGTAATTGTTTTCTGTGAGGAAGTGTAGATGATTTATTTCGCTAACGATTGTAATTTTTCACATCGATTATAAGTAGTTATTTGGGGAGGTTTCAATAATCGGAAAGCCGCGGGGTTGATTTGCGCGAGTACAGTGACTGCATTCTTGACATTCTGCTGTTGGCTAATTGAATAGATAAGTGTTCCTTACGACTGACAGCCTGTTTTGTCGTCAACGGTAAAGGGTCAAATTTGTCTTTCTACGCCGTCAAACTGCCACCTTATGAGAATGACGGGTAGGTGGTAGCTGTCGACATTGTCGTAAGGCGAGATGGCGTCTGCGTCTGAAAGGTCTGGTGAGCCAGGATCGTCGTACGAACCCATCGACCATCTGTCGGCTTGTACGCTGAAGGTATACAGCTACGAGTGCTTACTGTGTGATTTTCAGCGAACAGCAACTTCACGCTGAACATTAAACGTTTGTTGAAGTATTTTGTGGGACGACTGAAATGAAGTGCAACGTTACATTATGTACAGGATGACTCGGGCGAGCGTGTACATTGGCTCTGACACGGGTCTAACTAAAATATGCCGGGACAGTATTTGGCATACTAACGGGACCGAGCGCAGTACTAAGTGAGACCGAGACACTCTGTAGCTCCAGAAACGTTGGGACAGATGTTAGGACACCAGGATGCTGCTGCTGTCCACTATAGAAAAGCTTTAAGTTAGCCTCTATTGTAACACGGAAATTTGTTTATGTGTCCTTTGCATTGAAATGTTTATATACACTGAATGGAAGTTGGGTGATTACATCTCCAACTTTGAACTCAAAACTTCATTTTTATGTGCTAGATTACTTGTCAGCAGATTATAAGTGGTCCACAAAAAACTAATCCTAATTATGATATAGAAATACAATGCAATACATAAATGCTAAGTTAAATGCACTACACTGAGAAAGCATGTAACAGGTAAATAACGGTGCCTGGATGTCTACTGCCCACCAGTATCTGACAACCTTGACCGGTCTCAGTACAGAGCTCGGTCCCCTTTGTACTGTCATGGGTCACCCTCCCTTGTGGCCTACTTAGCTGTTAGTCTGTGTGGAATTCTGTTATTAACAGACAGCTTTAAATCCAGAATATAATTTAATAATGAGTGTAATACAGCAATGATCAATTATAAACAGTGAAACGACGACAGAATACGGTAATTATAGCTCAGTACAGTGTCTAGGGAAAATACTAATGGGTAAAAAGGTAAAATGAGTCTATATAATAGTATACAACTAAGAATGTCATCCAAAAGATGGGGCTAGCGGCAAGTAGCAGATGTGACGTGGCAAGTAGACTACTGCGACAGAAGAGACTGCTGGTGATGTAGAATGGACGGCAAACGGTCAGTGATGCCTGACATCAGTTGTTGTAGCAATCAGGACTTGAACTGGATGTGGTCAGAGCATTGTTCGTCAGACAGCTCACGGCAGTGTCACAGTGTGGCGATAAGCACAGTAGATCGACTCAACGGACTAGCATGAGGCCTTCCAGCCGTATCACCCACAGCACACACTGCACGAACTCAAAGCTCGGCATCTCCTCAAGACTCACAGCACTGTCGATCTTCATTCAACAAAGTCTGCCATGAAAGTGTCGCAAAACCACTTGCTAGTTTGAAACACAGCGGCAGTCACGTGACTTCTAGTCATACAGTAGTAAACTGGTCAATACGGCCAGAAAATTGGGTCGTCTCGGCAGCAACGCGACGGGCTGCGTGAGCGCAGCTGCAGCATGCAGCCTATGCGTACACAGGTACAATCAGTGGTACAGAGATGGCTTCTACAGTCACTCCTCGGATCCAACGAAATTTGCCAGTGGAAACATAATCACTATCTGATAGTACACGACTGCAGGCTAACGACTGTAGTACACCGGTGTCACGAAGAAGTCGTACACGTTTAGTAGACACATCAGGTCGCACTAGCTCAGACTCACTACAGTGATGTTCAAATCGAGGATCTAAACTCGATTCTTACTGCGATTCAACAGTTGATGTTTCCTGTACGGTGGACAGCAACTGTACAGGAGCTTCTTCAGACGTGTTAACTGAAGCTTCTAACTTTGTCTGTTTCTTACGGCACTGAGATAATGTATGTCCTGGCTTCTTGCAGTACCAGCACACAGCTGTAGACTTCAAAGTTGTGTGTAGCGTCACTTCTTTTCTGACGTCTAGAGCCACTTGGAGACTTAGATTTCTCACTGTCAGAAGAAGTGTCACTTGATGGATTATTCTGTTGTGACTGATGTTTACGTGGTGAGTGGCCTTGCTAGTGTGATCGTGGCTTCTGGTTTTGTGAACTTTCATTAAAACGACCAGCAGTATGAATAGCGACGTGTTGGTCAACTATCCTTGCAGCTTCGGACATGTTCTTTGGTTTCTGATCTAACAACCAGCTGCGTAATTCAAGATCAAGGCTGTTGTCAAACTGCTCAAACTGTATCAGCTCACGAAGATGGTCGTCATTGTCGTAGGCCTCTTCACTCTCTAACCTGGTGGAACTGGTTGTGCCTGTAATTTCAGTCATCTCAAACTCATGTTGGCATTGTCGTTCCTCGCGTTCGGCATTCAATTGCTGCTGTCGATGACATTCCTCAGCTTCCTGCTGTCGTCGGCGCTCTTCAGCCTCTAACTGTTGTTGTCATTGTTCTTGGCGTTCTGCGGCCTCCATCTCATGTAGTCGCAGTCATACGGCATTCTTCCATTTCAGGCACACAGAGCTCTGAGTGTCAGTGGAACCAGCAGTCAATCCTGGCGACATCCGGACACAAAGACGAGATCTTCATCCCTAGAGTCAGACTGAGCAGTTGGTGCCATAGGATGCTGGTCCTGCACAACAGTTAGCAGCTCAGCAGTAGCTGTAAAAATACCTCCTGTAAGTCAGGCTTATTAGCACTGGCTGGAATCTTGCCACGCTTATTGACCTTGACCTTTGGAAACCTATTTTTGGCTATAACTCGCTTATTTGAAGAGATATTGTGATTTCGGCAAGAAATCTAGTAATCTACCCCCTCTAATATATGCCACCTACTATCATGAGCCAAGTTCAACGAGGGGTCATATGACCCAGTTGACCTTGACCTTGGATATAGTCGTATGACCTGTTTTCAGCCAAAAGTCTCTTAATATGGCTTTAAATGAGAGTTATAAGCCCAAAGAGCACATAAAATAGGTTCTAGCCCGTAGTTACCTCGTCCAGGTACAAAATACTGCGAACACCATGGTTAATACTGTGGTTTCAGTTTTGGTCGGTTTTGGGTGAAAAAATGCAGTTTCGGTTTCTCACCGAACCCTATTATTTTGTCGCATCGTTATTATGTGTTTGTTTTTTTTTGTTTCAGCGGCATCCTAAGATGGATTTAAACAAGGCTGACATGCTGCAGCTCCTCAGTTACCTAGAAGGAGAGTTGCAGGCCAGAGATGTGGTCATAGCAACACTAAAGGTATGTTTACAATGTCCACAAATAAATTGTCTTATAAAGTCTATAAAATGTTTGAGATTTAACAGTGGCTTGCTTCCTTCCTTCAACTGGAGTACTTGTTTGTTGCATGATTATATTTGCTGGTGCTATGGAACGTATTTATGATTCCTTGCGTATTGATTTTTGTGTGTATGTAGTTTTATTACAGAGTTACCGTGTATATTCTGTATACAAAAGTGACGTTATATGATGCACAAGAATTCTGTGACAAAAGTATGAATAGATATACGAGCACTTAAATATGATACATACAGTAGTAAAACAACATGTTAAGAGTTATTAGAAAACATCATATTGCTTCGAAATGCGAATTTAGAGCTAAGTTGAGGACATGAGGCCAGTCATGCTCATGTTCAGTTCTAGTAAAACAGAACATTGTATGGACAGTTTATAACTATTAACTTAGTTTTATAACAGAATGCAAATAATTTCTGAAAATATCATCTGACAGAAGTTAACAAAAATGAGTTGAGCAAAATTTGTAATTCATAGTTTTGATAACAGACTGCTTATATAATCCTTATAATAACTACTAGCCATGCTGTATTAGCCTATGTCATTGCCTTTGATAGTGATACAGTGTAATGTTGGCAGGCTGAGAAGGCAAAGCACTTTCTTTATGAAGCCAAGTACGGCCGTTTCGGTGGGCTTGGAGACCCACTGCATGCGTTGCAACGGGACTCGGAGCTGAATGCTGACTCGAGCTTCGACGAGTCTGCAGTGAAGGCTATGTATGATGACCAGCTGACACAGTTGGACAATCTGATCTCAACGCAGCATCGTGCGCAGCAGCAGATGAGGGAACAGCTCAGTGCTGTTGACAAACGCTACCACAAGGTGCTGCTCAGCTGTGTAATGTAATGATGTTACACTAAGTGCACATGTTAGGTGCACTGTTTCAGCAAACAGAAATAGTAGTGTGTGATTTTAGAGCCTGCATGTTGCATTTTTTGCATAGGTTGGCTGGGATTGTATCACTCTAGTTGCTGTGGTTAGAATATTTAGGTATAAGCACTCGTGTTTCATTGGCACAGTGATTTTTGTATTTTGTGTTATTTTGTTGCAACATGTACTGCGTTGGACAAACCATATTTTCAGTTGGGTTGCATTATTCTGTGTTATTTAAAATGTATAAGTTGTAATTTACATGTTTTATACTTCCAGCCACTCTTCTATAGAGGAGAGTGATACTCCCACTTCATATCTGAGGTTCATGTCCATTGCCCAATATTCCAGTGCTGTAAAATCGGTTTAGTAGGTGTTGCATATGCACAGAATAATAACTACTAGGTTTGTGACTAGGCAGTGTATTTGCTATAGTGGTAGTGCAAGTTTATGTAAGGATGAGAGTCGTATTGTAGGATATGTGCTTGGGGGGTCCATGTGGTTTGCAGATGGCAAAATATGACTTTTTCTGGACGCCCAGCCAGGCCCTTGTGACTATTAGTTGTCCTTAAATTATCATTCAGTGTTAGATTTATTGTGTGAAAAGTTTATCAGCATTAGAAATTATCTTTATAATTATTGATTTTGTGGAATACTCTGACGTAAGCTTGCACGAAATACTGATTCCTTGAAGTGAGTGACATTGTTAACATGTAGGCATGTGTTGAGCTGGAAGAGGAGAAGGCGAAGCATGCACGAGATATGGAACAGGGCGACAATGTTACATATATGCTGGAGAAAGATCGAGAACGTTTAAAGCAGGAGGTTGGATTAATTGTGTTAAATTGCAGGATAAAATGTGTGGTTCTTTTATGATAGTAGTACAGTAGGTGATTACTCAAAAGTGACTTTTTAGACAGCATTGTCTTCACATGGAACGTTAAAAACCTGCCGACATGTAAAAGTAAAAGTTCCACAACGTGGTGTCTGATGTGTAGACATCGGATATATTATTCATTTATACGTGCATCTTCTTACAGATTTGTTTATGGAATTAGTTTTTTCATCTTGCAGATCAGATACTTGTGCTTCAAACAGCCACTTAATTTAGCATTTGGAAAATAATAAATTTGGCTCTGTCATTGTTGTTTTTTATTGTTGCAACTTTCGTGTGAGTATTTGTAATACATTCGTTGACAGTTCAAAATGAATTATTCTGCCGACGCTTTGTAGCTGGAGTTTGAGAAGTCTCAGAACAAGAAGCTCGAGCGAGAGCTAAAGCGTGCATCAACGTTCCGTGACGAGGATCGAGCAGCATCGGCTAAGCACAAGCAGGTGGCACTGATGTTGATACGTGGCCGTACCCGTCTCGTCCAAGCACTCGTTGAATCCCGTGCTCGCTGTGCCGAGCTAGAGAATGCTATTGAAGAAGCCCACCGTGTGGAAGCATCCAACGAAGAGCGGCACGTCGAAGCAGACTTTGAACGTGAGCAGCTGCGTGCTCGTCTCTCTCGGGCCGAAGCGCAAAACCGTGAACTTCGAACTGAAATTGAGCGACTGCGTGGAATGTCAGTCTCACGTCCGACAGCATCTCCTCACGTCTACATCTCCGAACGGACAGTCTCTCCAACTCCACGAAATCCATCGGATCTACGGCGGACACCTATTGCAGTATCGGTGCCGAAACTTTCTCCTGAAATGGACACCACTATGCTGTTACGGACAGCTTCAACATCGGCAGGTGTTAAAAAGTCGCCCGTGTTACACGATGTTAGTTCAAGTGCACCGGCTGTTGTTTCGGGCGAGACGTATCCGAGAATTAGCACCACTGTCAGTCAGTCCATGCATCAGGTTGTGACGCCAGTGAATGTCACACGTAAGCCTGCCCCTATTGGTCGTGGTGTGCCGCCACCAGTTCCACCAAACAAGCCGCACATGGTAATTAGCCCTCAAGGCTCTGCAGTTAGACCATCTCCACAGGCGGCACCAGTGCGGCCAGTAACGCCCGGCCAAAGAGACCGAATGCCAGTCGTTGTGCAGCAAGATGGCATCGTAAACCATGTTCCATCTTCGCGACTCGTAAGCCCAGGGGTACATCACACGACAAGCCCAGTCCGGCCAGAAGTTGCATCTTCAACGGTTGTGCGTAAGCCGGGCCCATCACCCGGGCCGGTCAACATAAAGTCGCAGGTTGGCTAGCAAAATTTAGCCGTTGTTGTTAGCTGTATTATTCAAGAGTCTTCTTAACTAATACTATCACTGCAGTTCTTAAACTTTGTACAAAAAAAGAGCATGTCCCTAATGTGATGACTTACATAGAAGAGTCGTTGATTGTCTTTAATGCGACAATGCGTCTGATCTCAGTGTCTGTTGCTGTCTGTACTTTATATTGTTCAGTGTCGAGGCTGAATGATTGCATTCATTTGCATTGTTGTTGTAATGTAATATTCTTGTGGTGTGCATTAGTATCATTTGGTTTGTACACAGACTTTTATTACTATCATGTTATGTTGTGCGTGTTACCGCTGTATTAATTTCACATAAGCTGTGTGTGCGGCAGCTGCAATTATGAAGTTATGGTAATAGACTTCACAGCTGAGTTAGCTTGCTTTCATTTCTGTTGTGATGTATGCAAGTCAGTGACAGCATTTCAGAGGGCCAGGATTTTAAAAAACCGTTTGTTTATCTGATCGGAATTGAATCGTGACCAAGTCTAGTAGATTGGTATGAATCGGTGTCGGCCACACAGTGTGACACCGATGTTCGATCTAGCAACTTAGAAGTATGTAGTATCAAATTAAGTACTTTAAACCAAATAGTGACAAGCACCATTCATAGAAGCACATCAGCAATCAGTCAGACTTCAAAGACAAACCATGTGCGGCACAACTGGTGGCATCAGCAAAGACCTGCAGACCTACTGCAGTGTGCTGTCACGTTTATATAGTAACCCTATGGTGAATTGAGTCGGTTGATTTTTGACTGAACATTGTCGAACTGGATCAGCAAAAATGTGAACCGTTTGTTCTGTAGCAGTATATTTCTATAACAAGCTTTAAAAAAGATAACTCTTACCTCCTGATAGATTATTTTTGTTGGATTAACACAAAATTTAAGATGATTCAGAAATTATTTTAAGGTTCCTCAGGCTAGCCAGTTTATGTTCTGTGAAAGTGATCTTGGGATGATGGGTACCAACAATGCATTTAAATTGTTTTCCAATTGCAAAATTCAAAAAAAATACATAAGTTGAAAATGTTGTGTATAATGGAATTTGTAACTAAAATAACAGGAAGGTATCTAACCAAGATTATTTCGTTGTTGCAGAATAGTCCCACTGCACATCTGATCTTTCAGACTTTGGGTGTCACTTGTTGTCGAACGTTAGGAGTATAAGTAGCAGTATATGGGCACACTTGTTTGGTGACAGGGAGACACCAGACAACTGTTATTGTCATAGTATTTCCTTTATTGTAATGAACTGAAATTTGGTCTGTTATACATTATGTATTTGCTTAATGGTAGTAGCACAAGTCATTAAACTGCACCACTACAAATTCGTGGCAGTGTTACCTTGTAAAAGCTTAGCACTGCTCGGCTGATGTGATTCCCATTTCTTTATTCTGGTTTCTGATCACTGGAGATGTGTGTCTTGAGGATGACCGACCATTTTGTTAAATGTTGTTGCATTTAAGTGAATTGAATTTTTGCTGCGGGTGGACGAGTGCTTATTTTGTTAGAGCCGTGAATTTGGTAGCATTTGAGACTTGAGGTTGCGGCAACAATCATAATTATAATGTGTGTAACTGCAGTGAGAGTTATTTTCATAATATTCTTGTTGTATTTATACAGCTGTAGTTTGATTTGGACTGAGAGAAGGTTTATCACATTTGCGTCTGATGTTAAGCCTCTACTCACTCACTTTGCATATTTGATGACAGTATTTAATTTCATGACATGTTGTGCAATTTAGTTGCATTGTTATCTAACACGTGCAACTTATGTAATTACTTGTCGCATTATTAGGAGATTTTGTTTAGGCTGCATCGAATGCATGAGATGCAGACTGTTGTTACCGATATGCGTGGTGTTCGTCTGTTAGTGAGTCCATCAGTCTGTCTGTCACACGGCTGAATTTGGCAGCGTGTGCGGGATCATTTGGTGCAGCCTTTGTCAAATTGGTTTGGCCTTTTCTTAAGATGTGGTAAACAGTGTGCTAGGTTGACAGACAGCCAAGAAGGAACTTTTGGACTGAAAGATAATTTTGTATGCAAAGAATTAGAATTTGAGAAATATGTACACAAACTACCAAATTTATATTATGATGATGGTTGCTTTGCAGGGCACACATTTTATATCTGTGTCCTGTTTGAGATCATGTTATATTTTGTCGTTTGCTTTTGCATGTATCTTTCTTTCAATAAATTCACAAACAACCGAACGTCACTTTGATTTAAGAGTGGAATTAGTGTCGCAGATAGATGCATACTTTTAAAATGTACAAACTTTGTTATATGTTGTACAGAAGCAATTCTAAATCACTTGTTGCCGCTGGTGTATAACGTTTTCTGAAGTTGGTTGATTTTTTTTGATGAATTGTTGCTGTCGTTAACAGCAGGAACAAACAGTTGCGTGTCACAATTCTCAAAATGTTTATGACAGTTTTGTAGCTGTCTCTGGTGATGCTGCAGCTGGTTACCACTGATGGTGATTGCAGTAACACCAGTTTCCTTATGTAGAAGTCGGCTGCAGCTCACGCATCATAATTTTAAAGCACTTCATTTGTTGAATACTAGGAATTGTTGAGCTTCTATCTGATTGAGCTGCTGTTTCGCTGATTTTGTTTAGTGACTGATGATAATAGACTGCCAGAGTGAAAGGTCCGTTTGATGTAGTATCATGCTTCATTCAGCTGTTTGATAGCATTATGTGTTTTCTGCAATGCATTCAGCCTGCATAAAGTTGGCGAAATTCAATGCATTTGTCCGGGCTTTAATTAATTTTCATTAGTCTTTTCAGTAAGTGTGGGTTCCGGGGCTTAGAATAGACCCACTCCGTCTCCTGGCTGGTTGTCGTAAAAGGCGACTAAACCAGGCACCTCTCAACCTCTGCAGCCTCATCTGATTACTGATGATGGTCTGGAGTAAAAGAGGGAACATTAACACAGCTGCTCTAGTTACTATAGCACAGTGCAATACTCTTGTTGCACGATGTTCTAGGCAG
>Ga0126335_1002252_pt1 | contig 11431 bp, 7 predicted proteins | sample OlaspJWI45metaG_FD_108409 | JGI IMG/M metagenome (GOLD analysis project Ga0126335, IMG submission 108409) | Marine gutless worms symbiont microbial communities from Oahu, Hawaii - Olavius sp. 1 OAHU.JWI-45 metaG | ecosystem: Host-associated > Annelida > Digestive system > Unclassified | place...
AGACAATAACCAGAAAAGGGAAATGTAATACAAAGTCAAGCAGATTCGTAGCAGCGGCGGAACAAGTATATCTTCAGCCTGTTCTTGAACGAAACGACACGGGTGGTCTGTCTTCCTCGCACTCGTCAAACCAGCTTAATACCCGCACTGGTGGGTATTGGGCTGGTTCGACGAGTGCGATGATTTCACTGCACTTACAATGCAGCAGAATGTCAGTGCATGTGTTATGTTTGGTGGTTGCTTGCAACTTTCAGTTCTTGCGAGAGTTGGACAATGAACATCGCACTCGGCTGCTGCAGTTTGTGACAGGAACGTGTCGTCTTCCCGTCGGAGGTTTCAGCCAGCTCACAGGTCTCACGTACTGTGCATTGTCAATGAGTCAGTCTATCAGTGTGTTTATTTCTGCAGCAGCCACAGGCTTATACAGTCATACCAGATGATTGGATGATGTAACTCTGCAAGCTTGCACATATGATTTGTTATACCATACAGTCACACAGTTTCTCTTGTTTGCTGTTTTAGAGTGACTGAGGTGAAACAGAAGTACAATTTTGATTATTTACTTAAGAGGTTCTAGGATAATGCGTTTGTAAATTTTATTTTTCATTTTTGGTCATTTTTTTGCCCCATGTAGTTCCTGAATAGTGATATGAAGGAGCCAGCCAAAATCCACACCAATTCTTTTGGATCCGGATTTGTTACAGGATCAAAATTACTAGCTAATGCAAGTTGACTTAATTACTTAAAATCAGACAGTTACGAAATAACAATTAACAACATATAACCATTTTGATTTTTTGCTTTAAAAAGTCAATAATCAGTCTCCAATCATTATACACTTTGTCTCAAAGTAAAATGTGTTACGTATATTTTTGCTGTTGTAAAGTCCACAGTGCTTGATATTTTTATTTTGTTATATTTTTTTGAACCCGCTTCTGTCGTGAACACATTTTCGAATCCACGACAGACTCTGTCAGATTTAGATTTGGATCCCATCACATCCCTATCCCAGAAGCTCTAGAATAGGCTAGCTCTATTTTCTGAAGTGTTAATAATAAATAAATAATAAACATTTGTATATTAAGACATCCGACAAATCGCAGATGAATACAACGGCAACCACAGGTATTAGCGATGCTGGAGTGGCGCCAGTTGGCACCAACCACGTCTGCCGATAGGCTGCCAGCCTACCAGCACCGCTCCTGTGGTGCACCATGTCCCGGCTAAAGCTGGTACCAACTTATACTACTTGGTGGACAGAGGCACGTGCATGTAAACAACTTGCCCAAGGTTGTCACGTGGTAGCGCATAGACCGGGGGTCGAACCTGCGACCTTCCGATCACGAATCCGGCGCCCTACTATTGAGCCACCACACCATGTTGTTATGAGTTTGTTGTGAGGTATTGTTGTTGCATTGAGAATTGGTTTGATTGAGCTTTGCACCAGTCGGTTGAATGGCTGGGAAGATTATCTGCCACATGACATTGGGGTGAGAAAATGTTTTTACTCACATTTTAAATGTTTTTTGTCTGACTCTACACAGGAAGTAACGGCCTTCAGCCGTTTTGCATAGAGAAAGTCGGCAATGAGTCGTGGTTACCACGTAGTCATACGTGCTTCAACAGGTTGGATTTGCCTCCGTACCGGAGCTACGAACAACTTGTTGAGAAGCTGACATTTGCCATCGAGGAAACAGAAGGATTTGGACAGGAGTAGCCCCTGGGGCATCCCGTGATATGTGTAAAATATATGACTCGATACTGCCATCGTGCCGCTATGCTGATACCAGTGTTGTTGTCAAAACTGGAGTTGTGCATGGAAATGCTAATATGGTCTCATCCCCACATCTTTTCCCACTCCTGTCTTATTCCAGCAAATCATTAGAGTCTTATTTCTTAGTAAAAACCATGCTTTTTAACTCCTGTAGTATTACTGCTCGTACCATTTCCATTTCTGCCGTAACTGTGGTAATTAGTCTCTTTCTGATTACCATCTGTGCAGTTTTCCCATGGTAATCCCACGCTTATTCACTGTCTTCGATCCCATGCAAAACTCCACTCGACCAGGCAGCTCAAGCCCAGGCCTGGGCATTAGCATTCAGCACAAAACATAACTGCAAAAGACTCATAAGTTGTAAGTATCATATATGATCAAAAAAATCATAAAATATAGCCATTGTCCTAGTGTCACAAATGTTGGGACATTGTTTTCAAGTATAGTCTGCAGCATATTCTTTAGATTTGGTATGATCACAGTCTTGATGTAGACTGAGGACAAGACCACAACGCGAGACTAGCTTGAACTAGATTTGAGCCAAGCTCATAGAATATTAAACAAGGTCCTGCGACATATTAGGCACATTGTAAGCACCCATTGGGCCAAATCGTTGTAATACTCTATTTGATTAATATTCATTATTAATTAACTATTAATTAAATTAATAATATTAAATAGTAAATAATAAGCATTTTGTTATTAAAGAAGATTAATTTTTGGTTATTATTTGATTAATATTAATATTAGCCAGTAATCGAGCAAAGTGGCAGCACCCTGTTTGTTTACTAAAATCAGTTGTCGCACAGCCTCGTTATAGAATATATAACCCAGTGCCCCGGGTCTTGCTTGGGTGGTTTTGAGACCATTATGGCCTCGAGGACAACAATTCTGGTTGATGTCGTTGTGTGTGACTCGGCGTTGGACGATCATAATAACCTGCAAAGTTCTTTCAGTGTTTTGCCATTGTTAGCATTGCAAGAATTACAGCTTGCTGTTTTTGTACTTTATATTGTAACCTGGTGAAGTGGTCCTGGTGAATTGAAGCCTATCTCAGCAGCCAGTGGCTTTCTTCGGTGCTTTGAAGCTGTTAGTTGGGTCATCTAGCCTAATGTGTCAAGTGGGACGTTGAGCCTCTACTCTTGTTCAATTTAATTTAAGACTTACGCAACATAGTTACATTTTATTATATCTAAACTTAAAAGGAATGCTGTATATTGCCTTATCGGTCTGCAGCTGTGCATTTTTGTTACGCTGTTGGTTATTAAAAAGTTTTTTCTGTTATGTGTATTAGTTTCAACTGGAGTAGTGTGCATAGTTTGCTCGTATTCTGTGCCTTGCAGATTGCTATGGAATGTGTTCATAAAGTGATTGCGTTTTGTGTCAGTTCTGTATATACGTCTCCTCTGGATGGATGTAATGTTTTTGTCTCTGGGATTTTTTCCATCTGCTGTTAAAGGGAATAATCAAAAGATGACCTAGTTTTGGTCTGTTATCAGAGTTGGTCACTCGTCAGAATGTCTGCAACGACAAAATGTTGCACTGACCTACTTAAGCCAGCTGAACGTCACTGCCTATGAGCAGCTCATTAAAATAGTTCTAACAGAGAAAATGACAAAACTAACAAACACTCGCAAACATCTAAGTACACATTACGCTCACTTTAATACCAGTAAGGATCACAACTCGCCAGCAATCTGACCGTTGTACAAAATCGTTAATTTGCATTTTACACACGTCCATTTGACAGTACAATTGCTCTCAAAGAGCGTCTACGTACCACTAAACCAAACTTTCCTTCCCCTGTTAATTCCCTTCCCTCGTGTTTTGCCACTTTCCATTCTATGCCGTCCGTATACGTCCAACAGTTAAGATTTCCGCCATCGTTAATAGACAGATACACTGTATGATAAGCTCAGCTGCGATGTAGCCAGCTTAGTTTAAAAACTGATATTAAAAATAGCCAATGCTATTGACGCCGGCGGATAGCACAACATACCAGTAGGGTGTGTCATATCGAGGGTTCATCTCGCATTCGGCCGACCACTGCAGTTGCATAACAACTTTGGGAAAAATGTTCACACCTCTGTGCCTCTTGAGAGCAGGAAAATTTGGTTAGTAGCGGTGTAAGAACATGTACAGTATGGGCCCAGTCACATCTGATTTCAAGCAGTTCTTGTTTGGATGATAAAATACTGTAAGTTTGTTTGTAGCACTCTGGTCGTTTGCATGTGGTGGGTTACTGGAAAAGACAAAGCGAGAGGGGCAAAGAGAGATGAAAGAAGAAGTGCTGCCCCTTCACCTCAATTCTTGGTTATGACTGCGCGCCGTTCACCGTGGCACATTACCGCCGTCCGACCGTCGCTGAACTAGGAGCTGCGGTTTGCGCGTCATCTTCGGTAATTTCGGTCCATAAATTAGTCGATTTTCTGAATGCCTTGCGACGTGACGGACTCTTTTCGCTGCTCATGCACCGTGAAGTACCGGGGACGGAAGCGGCGAGCCGGTCGCTGGCTGGGCGGAGTGATTCACGGACTCTCGCGGAAGGAGCAGGATGGATCCGTGACGCGTACTGATGAAAGTCGGTCGGTCGCGTTCAGCAACATCAACGTAAATTATCTCCTCTCTGTGACTCCCAGTGAGTCTTTATTCGACCGCCTGCCGCGTCGCCACCGTCGCCGACAACCAGATCTGTCGGTAGTGGGGCAAACAAATAATTTGTTAAAGTTTGATCTGTAGCACTGCACGTTTGGAATTCTCTGGGAAGAATCATGCGGTGGTGTACCAGTCTTTTTCGAGGTGCCATGTCAGTGATCACGCTTCTCCAGAGCCATTTGTCTTCAGTCACCTTGATCTGTTGATCAGATTCAATATGGTGATGTTCGTTAATAATAATAATAATAATAATAAAACGACTTATATCGCGCCGTAACATGCCGGGGGACATTACAAGGGCGCATTACACAAATTAATACAAGGAAGAGGTATAACATGCTGTAACTGAGAATGAAAGGCCAGGGTATGAGACTGAGAATAAAAAGGATTTAAGTAATATAACTGGCACTGGCAACATAAGCCTTCCGACTGCATGACTTCAGCTAACAACAAAAGAACAAGAATGTCTGCAGTCGAAGGCATAGCACATCACTTACGCATGTTTAGAACTACGGTATGCATGTTATTTTCGTTTGAGGCTTTCAGCCCATGACATTGAAACTCAAACTTGACTTAGACATTCTGAATATGTGCGTGAATAGGCCTATCGAAAATGAAGTCTCTTGGCCAAGGTATTCATAAGTTAGAGTCCGAATATGACAGACAGAGAAGACTGAAAACATTACCGTCCTCATATACGGTGTTGGGAATAATGGATCTTAGTCACCATAATTTTGTAACTTCGTAAGTCTGAGTCATAACACTTGTATTTATATCCTATTTTAAGGGCTATTGTAAGGGCTTGAGTTAAAGGGAGTATTGATAGAACTGCTCTTGTTATGGTTCTAACTACTGGCAACATTTTGTCGTTGCACAATTTTTGGGAGCTTCTCTTAGATGTTGTCAATGTGGATGCCTTTCTGGCGTCAGAGGGAAATTCGTCCCAGAGCCGCAGAGCGGCGACACTGAGTGTACGTTCGCCAAATTTCAGACTAGTTCATAGGACGACCAGATCGCCGTTAGAAGCTGACTGCAGTTGAGTCTGTCGATGAAGCCCGGAAGCTGGCTGAAGCATGTCTGATGTATGACTTTGCATTACCAGCAACTGACTGATACATCAGCGTGCAGAGTTTGAACTCGTGCAGTTAGTGCCAGAACTGGTAGCCAGTGTAGCTCAATTAACGTGATCCTATAATTTCTATTTTATTTATACTTACACGTCAACAATCATGCCGCTACCGATGGTTACTTCGGCGTCAGCTAAACGCCTGCACAGCGTAGTTTTTCATTTAAACACGAGATTTAGACGCGCTAATCTCAGTGCTGACGGCTGTAATACAAGCCGGCAACGTAGAAACAAAAAAATTGGAGGGTTCTATCAGATTAGCCGCCTTCGATATGGCCACTAGCACTGGCCGGTGCGACACGCATACAATCAATACACGTCTATAGCGACAAACAGTAAATTGCTTTGTCCGTGGATTCTTAACCTTTCGCTTGCCTAAGCCCTAACGGATTGCTAGCAGCGTTGTTTAACGGCTTTGTACATGTACGTGCACGTTCACACTTTAGATATGTGTAGTTAACTCAGCTTATTTGGGGGAAGCTGTCGAGTGCTCGGACTTGGAAAAAGTTTAACTTAGGACAAGTTTAATTATTTATTTATTTTAAAATCGTTAGCAGACTATTTTAGGAGGTTAGAGGGTCAATAGGAACCTTCTCAATTTCAGAACAGTGGCGATGCTGCTGAATAGCTTTGACTTAACTGTTTAACATTTAAGTAAAAGGGTTATGTAGCTCAGCTGTTAGCAGACAGACCGGTGACGCCACCTAGCGAATGTCAATGAAGCGAGGTGGGAAGTCGTCTACAAACAGTTGTGAAGTGACAACTACAATGATGGTCTAAAACCAGTAAAATAGACCAAAACGAACCGTTTTTGATTCGTTATAAGAATTCATCAATATGCACATTTACAAATTATAGGCCCTAAAGAGCTCTGAGAGCGAACAGACAATAGGCGCCGTGGTCTATTGTCATCAGCGAAACAAATGCGTGTTCCCCGACGGAACTCCCGTCCATAAGTGTTAGAGTCGCGTATATAGATGACGTAGCAATAGTTCCGTAAACGGGGACCAACAGCGGTGAATGAACCCAGACTTGCAGGTTCTAGACTCGAGACACGTTACACGGTATTAGCAGTAACTCTATGCGTGCAAGATTACAAGCTCCGCTGTCTAGCGGTTGTGATTTGTGCCACCCTGGTTAACAGACACACAGACATACTCATCAATATTTGGCGTGGTTCTACTCATACCTCACTGATCGTACGCAAATTTTTTTCCACACACTTCGGTCCGACACCACTTCTCCCTTTCACTCATAGTGTTCCGCAAGGATCCGGTCTAGGACAATTAAATTTCATTCTTACATTTCAGATATATCCAACATCTTTTCCTCGCACAATGTTTAGTATCACTCCTACGCCGATGGTACCCAAGTGTACGGTCATTGTACCATAGGCCTATCTGAAGTCGCCGTATGCTGATTCCTAGGCTGTCCTCGTTTCTCGGTTATCTCGCAGATGCCATTCTTCCACTCCACTGTCTGGAAATATTATGAAATCTCTCATGTAGTGTAACATTTAAAGTACAAAGTCTAATTTTGGTAAATTTATAATGTAGTAAAATTATTAATTTTAATTTCGTATGGGCGAGCCCTCTGCTGCATTGACTTACAGTACGTGTATATTGTTCGTATGATGTAGGTGACGTGGGAAATAAACTCTCTCCCCGCAAACTCGCCCCGGATATGCCGATGCGGCAGTGTATATAAATGCTTTCTGGGCGTGAACTCAATTACAATGAACAATGGCTTGAATCTGGCTGTGGCGAAGCGGGCAGCCATGATAATTCTGTTCCGTTCGGTTAGTTTCTCTTAATACGCAGACCAGCGGGCGACGCTTTCGAAGGTAAACAGTAGTCAAGAACAGAGGTGTGCGGATTCTGAACATTTCGTGCACGTTAAGTCCGCAATTTCGAAAAAACTTTTGATGATTAGTCCACGACGTTATGAGCATGGAATATCAGGAAACTTGAGGTTCGAGGAAAAGGAAAATTGGACGAGGACTTTCCTTGACGACAACAACGCTGTATGCAGTTTTACGCGACTTTAAGCAGATAAAACTAGTAAAAATAAAATGTGCAAGTGTTGTAAATTGTGAGAATAACAAGCTGCGCCTATTACACGACGTCGAAAGTAAAAATATTGAACAAATAAATCTAAAACAAAAAAACTACAGTACTAGCGAATAAAAAATACGGGCGTGCTGAAGTCTGTTTCTGAGGTTTTGGTAGATGATAATGCAGTGAGTTGCAGTAATCAAGTTTGGAGTGACATTCATAAACACGGTGGTCGAAAAATAAAAGCTGCAGTCACCGCAAGCCTTTTCCGCCAGCTAATCGCATTAAATGTACAGAATTTCAGCACTAAGTAGACTATCATAGCAAAATAATACGTTTAGCGCCGTTTCCGTTCAGCGTATTTTTTTTATTCCAATTACTACAGCAGTGAAATACTGAAACAAAAATTAATATTTCGCAGTAAAACTGGTCTCCAAATTTGCCATATTTATGTTTAAATTGAAAAAAAATAGTTTGGAGCACTATAACAGCAGTTATTTGTGCCAAGTTGCTAACCCATAGCCACTGACAGCACTTGAGCTCCTGCATCAAAAGTTTTAGAGATCAAATGCTTTCAATTTCAGCGAAAATGTCATCGGTTCGATGAATGAGGTAGGCCTGCTAAACCAGTAATCAAAAACAAACGAAGTACTGCCGCATTATAACATTTACACGTTTTATGGACGTACGGTAACCTTGTTTGCCATCACATTATTGTGCAATTTTTTTATGTCGCACACTTTTGTTTCATTATAATTTATTGTTGCCGAGAAGCTATCAGTATCGTAGTATAGCAGTTTCTAATATAGTTGTTGGACATATCTATCGAGCTACGAACCCTTTATTTTTCGATGAAGCTTTCAACGCAAATTTCGTATTTAAAAGATTCGCTTGTTACGCTACTACGTAGTTGTGTGACACGCAATTCCGAGAAGATAATGTTAGGCTAGGCATTTAACTGTGACCACGTATCTATAATGTGATTGCGAATCTTGAGTATTATATAAATAATTGATTTGTTGATTGATTGATTGATTGATTGATTGATTGATTGATTGATTATGTGTGTCTTCTACGTATTTCTCATTCTGTTGGTTTATTATCAGTATCTAGCTCTTCGACGTTTAGCACATACAGTACATGTACATGAAGCATATTTTTATAGCGTAGAAATACAAACAAATTGTCACTTCAATTGGATTATAATCAACTTTATCACCAACGCATGTAGTAGATACACAGAGAACAACAAGGAAAAAATAAAAGTGAAAGTATGCTAAGTCTAGCAACAAGCAGTTATAATACTCAAGATTTTTCAAGAAGAGGCTGGACGATTGGTGTCACGACGTGGATTTTTAAAGCATCAGCTTCTCGTCCACTACATCTACAAGCTACAAGCTACAAGCAGTAACTGTTCGACAGTGAATAACTCACTACAGATCTTGTTCATAACTAAAGAAAACAACATGTTATCAGAATATTTCAACTTTGATAAAAAATCTTAACATTCTATTATAAATCGCATCAGATATCACACAGTCAAAGAACGATAAGCAATCATTGACTTCGTTACAAAGATTGTTCTAATGATAGCATTTAAAACAAATTCTAATGATTTCATTAACGATTTGTTCACCGGACAAGCTTCTAAGCCATAATACAAACATGGCAGACATTTAAATTAGTTACTGATTCGGGTGTTACGCCTCCAGTTTTTTCACGATAGAAGGATTTCTTTGAATTATACAATGAGCAACTAAAAGAACGTGATGTGCATCAATGTAAACTCCGAGATATCTAATCGTACGTCTCCGTTAAGGTTTTTAATAAGAGAGCTTAAAATAAGGCTTTCGTCAGTCAACTTGGCATCTTTATTGGTAGTTCCTGTAGTAGCGTCTGTGTGTTTTATGTTTTCATATTTTATATTTAATGCTTGGTGTTTTTATCAGTAGGTCTATTCGTAGACTTGTAAACATGTATGTTCGTGATAGTTTGATCAGTGTCGAATAAATAAGTACATTTATTAAACTGTTGTGGATTGAAGTCTGAAGACTGACCAATCCGTAGACCGCCTAGCGCTGGTCCAGAGCTCGATGTTGAGGTTTCTCTGATATTAATGGCAGCTGCTGGAGCCGAGCCGAGCCGTACCGAGGGCAGCGGAATTGCGATCAATACAGGCAGCCGGGCGGATGGAAGCGTGGTTCAGGAGCGTACCGGCAGGCGTCGCCTCGGCTTCTGCTGGTGGTGGTGGTGGCGCCGCCTAGTGTGACATCACCGAGGCTTTGTGTGACGTCATCGCGTACCGACCCACCCTGCCAGCCGGCTACTGGAGCGAAATTGTTTGACAAAGCTAAGACGACGGCGACGAACGCTGCGCGCGAGATGCTGATGCGCCCGTAGGCGTTGTGTACCGACCGTTCAGACGTTGTTTGACGACTCCTCATCGACAATTCTGCATGATCAACTGACGTGCGCGATCCGAGCGCGCGCGGGTTAACGATCGAGCGCCGGCGTAGAGCAAGACGCTGGAAAGAAACGTGGCGCGATCGGCATTTCTGTAGCTGGTGATACAGATTTCTGAGACAGCTCGAGCATCTACAGCGCGGAGTCAGGTAGAGCAGAAGCGCCCGACACGGTCCTGAGCGGGCCTTGGTCGCAGATTGCTCGGTCGTTCCTCTGCTAACAGCGTGCGTCACGCGAAGGAACGCTAGACGTCGCAGCGCTCTGAACAGGTGCGCTATCTGATTGACAAGTAACCGCGGCATGATGGAAGCCGAACAGAATGGAGCGACGTCGTTTGACTCGGCAGTGAAGCGCAAGGCGTCCTACCACTACCAAGGTCAGAGACTACTCAGACTCTCTCTTCACAAAATACAGTCGTGAAACGCGCTGCGACCGGTGCATTCTGATTGTTGCCGACTCGGAAAAGTCGATCGGAGAAAATTCTCGATAATGCAACAATCAGGTAAAGCGGTTGCACTGGCTGCATCTATTATTTCTGTACCACGAGCAGCTAATAATAATAATAAAGGTTTTATCTGTATTACAGCACGAATGCTGGATTACACAATATCTGCCAAGCAGGGCAGTGTATATAACACAAATCATCATACGAACATAACATAACATACGCAGCTTAGCAAATAGCGGCGCCAGGCTTACTCAATGCCGTAACTTAACAACTGTACAAATCGTAACAACAAACACATAATATAACATAAGACACAACTTAATAATGGTAAATATTTACAAACATGCATTCACTTTTTGGCACCACCAGGGGATCGAATCCGGGATCTATCGATCCCAAGTCGGACACGCTAACCACTACTCAACCGCCCGCCTCCGCAGATGCACCGACAATCCTTGGGTCAGACTCAAACAGTCATGAGTTACGAGGGTTTACAGTCAGCTCGGCCCCAAGGCAAACCGAACCCTAACCTCAACCCTAACCCCTGGGAACGACTTCACTTGGGGACGAGTTGACTGCAACCCATTATGGGTATAAGTTACCGAATGGCCGCCCAATATCAGCTATAGGTCTCAGAAAGTTCGCCGTTGACCTTGAGGTATACTGTGTATCAGTCGAAATTCCAGAACAACGAATAAATGGCGCCGCTGCAGATAAAACATCGTGTTCTCAAAGTTCGAAGCAGATACAATTAGAAACAAATGAAAATGTACGTAACTTCCGTAGTATATCAAATAATATACGCGTACGCGAATATTTAGCAGTAAACTGCAGTTTCCCTCATTTATACGATTATTTTTTTACAAACATGAAAGATTCACAGTCAGAGAATAACGACAGACAGACAGACA
>Ga0126335_1002253_pt1 | contig 11430 bp, 8 predicted proteins | sample OlaspJWI45metaG_FD_108409 | JGI IMG/M metagenome (GOLD analysis project Ga0126335, IMG submission 108409) | Marine gutless worms symbiont microbial communities from Oahu, Hawaii - Olavius sp. 1 OAHU.JWI-45 metaG | ecosystem: Host-associated > Annelida > Digestive system > Unclassified | place...
TGATTGATTGATTGATTGATTGATTGATCTTTTGATCGGCGAAAATCAAACCCAAGGACGGCTACTGCAAAGGCTGGCTTATGCTTTAACTGCATTCACTAGGTGGCGCCCAGGGCGACTCGAATTAGTGCTAGTTGAGACTTAAACAAAGCGCGAACGGATGGACGAACGGATGGATGGAAGAACGAATGAACTAATACCCTGTAACGCTTTCGTACTAACGTACTGCCAGACTGCCAGTATTGAACTGCATGGCGCCGCATTAGTCGATTTTACTAGCCGATAATTCAGCACAGCAGACAAGCATTGTAAATAAAAGTAAATAAAGAATAACAAATATAGATTAAACTGTCCGAGGGGAGCACAAACCTGCGCACAGCCGCTATTTTGCGACCATAACCTTGAGATTAACCCCTTGATCTTAAAACTCGAAGGTGACCGTGCTGAAAATGTACCTTAACCCCAAAATGAAGCTGCTAGTTTAAGGGATTCAAAACTTAGAGCTTGAATTCAGAAAAATATGATAATATATCTCAAGGTCAAAGGTCAAGGTCAAAATGTCAAATGCTCCGAATTACTTTGAGCATTATCGTAACATATATTCCGATTAAGCCCCGACAATTTTCGACCAGTAGTTTTTGAGTTGCACGCTATTGCTTTTTTCGCTCAGTGACCTTAACCTTAGAGCCATGACCTTGAAAGTAAACCGTGAATATGTATCTCCAAACCGAAAATAAAGTTGCTAGGTCAAGCTATTCGAAAGATATAGACTGATTTAGCAAAATACGAAATTCGCTCTCAATGTCAAAGGTCAATGTCAAATGTTATCAACTCCCGATCACCTCTAGCGTTCACTATGGGACATATTCCTATCAAGTTACATCAATTTCCGACCAGTAGTTTTCGAGATTTTCTGCAGACAGAGAGACTCACAGACAGAAGCCGGCAAAAACAATACTGGCTCGCAGCATAGCTGGCTCGCAGGTAAAAAGAAATATGACCTTTTAGCTGTCGGAGGCGACCAATGAGCTCGCTGGCGAGCTGAAGCGCATCGGTGACGAGTACGCGTGTTGACGCGACAATGGCTTGAAGGACAAGGTGAATGTCGGCGTCAAGGACACTTGCCAAGGTGAAGTCAAGGTCACTGAGCAGAGCGTGAACCGACGACGAATGAAGTCGAGCGAGGAGAAACTCGAAGTTGCACCACGCCTGCTCCTTGATCGCATCCAGATCACCTGATAAAGGAAACATATTCAATCCACTTTTTGCACTTAAACATAACCGCAGATTTACAGCTAGCTCTATAAACTATTGGAATTGTGTCTGTCCGGTAAGCAACAACGTTCCCATGGAGGCAAGCCATCAGTCGCGGTCACTCGAGAGCGACGCTACGGTCCCAGCCGACTACGCGTTAACGACCGGTAATTTAGCAGGGTGTCTCTGGACATAGAGACTTGTAATCTTGCATCAAGCATGGACATATTGACCAAAACTCTGATCACAAACAAAAACTAGGTCACGCTTAAGCCAGCTGAGCGTCACTGCTCATGGCTATAACTAAGTGTTGCGTAGATGCTTATTCCTTATTGTTTAAACTTAATGTATTTTCGTGCGAAAACAGAAGAAATCAATTTGCTAAAATACTCGCAGCCAAGGCGACCAACTGACCGGCATTGAGCAGCTGATACCAGAGTTCCGATAATCGTCGCAGGTTGTACGCAGTGTCGCTGAACAGCAGCGGTTGATAGGCAATATGACGGTCAACAGCGATCGGCACGATGGGACAGACGGACTCGGTTCTCTGTTGCAGAACGCCACCGCCCGTCGACGCCTGGTCACTCACGCTGGCTCCGACGGCGAGCGTGGTGGGTAGCGGCGGCGGTAGCAGTTTGCCAAGGAGCCACGTCTCAAGGAAGAGACAGGAGATGTCGTGGTGGGCGGCCTTGATGTCGTCAATCTCGCGGCGATATCGACGTGACGCGACGACCGCGACCGACCGATGACACCAGCGCAGTACGACGCGGTTGTCCGTCAGACGTTCCACTACGAGATTACCTAAACCACAACTACGTCCATTTTGCCGCGTAATAGATGGGTAGCAGTCAATTCGCCCAAAGTCAACTCGTCCCAAGTGACCTCGTTCCCAAGAGTTAGGTTTAGGGTGTATGGTTAGGGCTTAGGGTTTGTGGCAGGGTAAGGTTGGCCTTAGTTAACGCTGAGTTCGCTTGGAGAGGACGTGACCGTTCGTCGCGTTGACAGTTCCGTTAATCAATAGCAGAGACTGCATAAAACCGCTGCGTGGCGCTGTCTGACTCTAAACTATAGAGTATAGTGTAAATGTCACCAGTATTAAATGTCATTCTGTTGACGAAAGTATGATTCAGTCACCTAGTCGCGTCAGGTGTGTTCAGACGCAATGCGTTCAACAAGAAGTATAGGCGAAACCAGAAAGGTTCTCATCGAACCGCTATCCTGAAGGGGGTCACTCACTTTCACTGTAGTCTACAGGGTGGCCCAAAAAACTGCACATTTCCATTTGCTTAATGTTAAATTGACATAGGGCCTAGCTTTATAAAATCTTAACCGAATTTTATAATTTTTGGCTGCGAGGAAAACATACTGAACATTGCTTATAAACTGATCAGTACAGTTTTGTGTGATTGACACTTTTTAATTGTTTGCCAACATAATTCATAAGCAAATTTCATCTTGAGACAGCACAGAAAACAAACAATATTATTTCTACAAGGTAGTGCAGGAAAGCGCAATAGGTGCTGTGGACATTATATGCATTGCTTTGTTAGGAATCTATTCAGGTGTAATTCTGCCAATTCGGTTGAGATTTCACAAAGCTATATCAATTTAACATCAAGCAAATGGAAATCTACAGTTTTTGGGCCACCCTGTATATTAACCTGTTGCTTGCTTGCTATCACACAATTTGACGTCAAATTTCTCCGCCCGTGTCTTGCATTGGAAGCTTTGATGCTAAATATTATAGGTTTCTTTTAATAAAAAAAGTTAAGCTAAAACCGCAATACTGCGAACTTTATCATTCTCTAAGTTGATTCTCTGCTATAGTCAGCGCTGACTAAAGACGGCTTTAAGCCCAATGCGCAACTAATTGACAGTAACTTTTTGTTGCACGTCAACACTTAACTGATGCCAGTAATGTGCCATTTCTCAACTGTACTTTTTGTCAAATTGTAAAAGGTAGCATGTAATGTAGGCTGTGTGTGTTTGATAACGTTTATTTGATGCGAAAATGGCAGAAATGTTCAAAGCTGGAGTCGCGATAGATTGACATACCGAGCTCTTGACGAATGTCGTACCACAGTCTACAGGGAAACCGACAGAGCTGAGGCGACTGGGCCGCTTTTGAGTCGTCGGTGAAATCATACATCATTGCCGCACTGACGGCATCATTATTGCATGACAGCAAATCCAGCAGCTCTAGCTCGGTTAGACCACGCACTGAGGACGCCAGGTATCGCAGAGCAGCCGCCACTGCTGTCCTGCAGCACACAGGTGCATAGCGATGTGCCACATCACATGACACCGAACATCCGTCAACTCAGCATAATATGATGATAAAAGAATGCGACGGCGTTGCTGAGCGTATAGAAAAAAAACTAGACCATTTTGTTACTTTATCATATCTTTGCTCTGGCAAGGGCGAAATGCACGAAAATATACGAATGTACACAGGCTAGGAGGTATAGCTGGTTTTAAATGACAATAAAAATACTTTTAAAAATCACAAACGAACGTTTTCTTTCATATTTCATTAAAAATGAACATATTAACACACAAATTTAAATCAATGTAGCTGGATAAATTCTGATCTTAGCTGCAAAAATTATTAAATTTGTGCATTAGTTTTCTTTGGCATCGGTGACGTCATTCTGAGGTCATGGCAGTGCAGTAGGCCTATAACGAGATCGAGTTGACTGCCACCCGTACAGTGTACTTTATAGTTACGTGACAACGGTGCACACGACTGACTTGCCATAGAGTCGTTCAGCTCGCTTAAAGCGCTCCTTGGCGATCTTCTCCATGTTGGTTAGTTGTTCGAACGGTTTTTCTGGCTGTTTAAACATCGCCGCTGATCGCGCGGCGAACTCATCTGCTAGTAAGGTAACGTATGCGGCCAGCGGCTTGGTGCCAACCAGCTGCATGACGACTGTGAGTTCACCGTCTACCGGCGGTTGTCGACTTCGACGACGAAACGCGTTGGCGACGACTTGATTGACAGCTGACTCCGACAACTCTGCGACGTCGATGGTTCGCACCGTGCGGCCGCCGACAACAGTGGTTATTGAAGATTGTGAGTCGGGTTCCGAGCTGGTGAGATACGTCGCCACGACGTGTACACCGGCAGGTACCGGCACCGCCAGCCAACTCATGTCTCCTCCACTAATCGTGCTACCACATCTGACATTCTCCACCCCATCAACTGCGACCACTAACCTGCCGGGGCAAAACTCTGAAAACGCTCGCAAGAGGTTAGAATAGGACTTGACTAGGCTGTCCAAGTCGACACGCTGGGGGCCAGCAAACGCAGGAACTCCGGCGTCGACGTCGATCGGTATGTTAGTTACGTTGACCACTGCGTTCAGCTGGGTGACGATATCGTAGAGCAGATCAAGAGCAGTGCACCCTGGCCATGACACGCGTCTGGCGACGACGACCGGCGGCGGTAGGTCAGGACAAGACGCTGCGACTAGCTCGACAAAGCGTCGTAACGTAGTTGTACGCCCAGCTCCCTCGGCACCTTGCAACACCACCGCCCGATGTCCGCCTTCGGACTCCACATCTGCTCTGACGGCACGTTGCAGCCGGTCTTCTATCGACGTCGCTAGAGAGAACACGCCGGCACCGTCGGACAAACATGCCGCCGTTTTACGGTCCATCCTTGACAACCACTGCTCACCAGCAAACCTCGTGCTTGAGCGTCGCTTCTGTGCAACATCGACACTTCGCAACAGCGCTGCCAGGACCACTCTCCGGAAGTTGGCCTGGTACTCGGTCGAAGGTGAGTCGTCATCGTCACAGGTAGACTGATCGCGGCTGCGACGGCTGGAGACCGCTGTCAGCGATCGATGCTGCCCTGCTCTATTGGCAGACTGCTGCAAGGCCTCCAGTTGCTGCTCCTTCTTCCGCTGTGCTTCGGATTTCTTTCCCGTTGCGTTGAGATCTTTACTCTCTTTTTCAGTGCCTGTGTAAATCATCCCGCGATTAACGGTAAAAACTCAAACGTATATAGAAGACGCATTCGGTCGCATATCGTGCTACCACAGCTTACATCTGCTCCAGAAAATCCTCATTAACCAGTAGAACACTTTTGTAGCTATAATAACCCCAGCCGCAGTCTGCGTTCTGCTGGTCAACTCTTTCTGAAATAACTTGTACTGCTGTTTGTGAAAAAAAGTTGACAAAAACGAGCAACTTAGTGAGAAAGCTCAACGGCCCAACGACACATAATTTAATTTCAAACACGAGATTTTGCGCACAATTGCCTTGGTACTAACAACCAAACGCTTAGTGACTCATTTGAGTATATAGGCGCTTTATAAATATGTTTATCTATCTATCTATCTATCTATCTATCTATCTATCTATCTATCTATCTATCTAACAACGAAAAACATTAAAGCCTTTGCGCTACATTTTTGTCGCAGACAGTATGGGTCTAGCTTCAGCCAATTTGATACTGTAGGCGAGAAACCGCCTACGAACGGCCATAAGGGGCCATAACACCGTTCGAGGTCATTCAACGTCACCGTTTTTGGTACCAATTAACCAATGGAAATCCCATATGTGGCTTCCTATTAGTGAATAATACTAACTTACATTGTATCTTGCACTGTCGATATATCGGAGATTATTAGTCAGATTTTTGCTGCTGATAGGCTGGCTACGCCTGTTCAACACATTTGTTTGGGGGTAACGCCCTAAACCTACGACCACAACATTTGGCCTGACGAATCCTCAGACATTGGGGTATCGCTCAGTCTAAATCGTTTTTCGGCATCTTGAACCGTTTTGGCGTGGATCACTAGTGTGACAGACAGACGGACAGACGAACTGCGATAGAAAGAGCAGCAACAACACAAAAAACCAAACCTAAGCATCGGCCAGCAAACTCTACAGGATTTTATGGTACCTATGCTGTTCCGCTGGTCTTTCGACGTTCTAGTGATGACGACCACTTTTGAAGGATCTAGCGACAGTGCCACTTCCAACTCCTGGTGACTTTCTACAACATTTAGCAGTTGTCAATTAATTAACGAAATTAACTCTGAAAGTATTGTTCAGAAGCGCAAACGTCGATAAAACTTAGTATCCAGTATTGTTTGCACAGGAAACACAAAAACTGAGTTTTGGGCTCATAGAAACTTATGTAATTGTACCAATGTTGCAGACTTTACAAATTCTTGTTCGTGGTTAAATGCGCAGTTGGCAGCATTTTAATTTGTAGTGTTTTAGCATTAACGGCATCCGCAAAGTTGCACTACTAAACATTTCTTTGGCTGTAATGAAAAATACTGTTTTAGTAATGCACTGTATCTTTATCAGTAATCTTCTTCTGCATTAATAATTTAAAATGTGCATAGTTTATGCTTTCAGCTGTCCTGCCCTGGAAACACAACAGCTAAAAATTATCCCTAAGAAGTTAAAACCTAATCAGTTAATCCAGGATTCGAAATTCTCTGTATTTTGATTAAAAGGTGTTGTAAATGCAGGCGACAGAAAGAAAAATGACACGCGAAGACACAACCATTAAGTCCACATATATTATAGGCCTACACGTTTATCATATAGAGTACGTTTCTGTCATCAAAATGAACCTTGTGAGAAACAGTGCAGGGCTGTAGTTGTAAACTTTTAGAAGCGGGGTCGTAGTTCCAGATGTATAAAAAGGTAGGTGTGAAATAATATTCCACGCCCACCACGGGGCTCTCGGATTATTGCAATTTGGCTATAAGAGGTTAAAATTGCCCCTTATAACATTTCTCATTTTATCTAAGGGTCAGCCATTTTTGGCAAGGGGCTTGACCCCCGATCCCCGGCAAATACAGCACTAAAATGGCGTGTTTTACTCGAGCAGAAGTATTTGCGTCGGTGATTTTCGTCGAGAGACTGATTGCAAATGGTGGCGGCGCGCTGAAGCATGGCGACAAGACGCCGTTGCGTGTGCAGCCACATCTTCACTTCTTCCACCTCGGCCGTTGTAGCTTCCGCAGCGCTGTTGTCGCCGTCTCTGTTCACACTACATTCAGAATATCTAAACTGCGACCTGCCGTGAAAACGAGCGCTATTTAGTATCTACTGGTGCAACACGATAAATCAACAACATTGCCTTTTAACCAAAAAAGAGAGAAAAAGTCAACGTTAATATAACTGATAAAGATTGATCCGGTCACGCATAATGAGTTTTGCAGTCGAAAATGAAAGGTTACAAATCACGAACCAGAAATATTTTATAACATACGAAGTAAGGCTGTGCCAGATTTTAACTTGGTAGACGTTTAAAGCACGTTTGAAGTAAAGGGTAAAAAGTTAAGTCACACAGTCAGACATCAGGTATATGTTCTCGTTTGCTTTTAAAAGAACCATTATATGCGTATGCACGCCAATATGCGAAAGATGTATTGCGGTTGTGCTGTTTGTTTGTCTGTGCATCTGTAAGCTTGCCATGGATTTTCGGGTTCTTAATGTTCATCTTCAGGTGTTAGATTGCATATTTTTGTTATAAAACATAGAAAACTAAGATAGAACCATCAATATTGTAACCAATGATTTAGAAAACTTCTAACTTGGTGGTGAGGTGCGGAAAATAGCGGCTGGCAGGTTGAAGTAAATAAGACGAAGGCAAGCGTTGTTCGTCGAGGACAAACCACTGATCCAGCAGGCTGACATCTGTCCAAAATCATGTAACAAACAAGTAGTTAACTTATTACTAATTATTTGACCACCAAGCGTAAGCCTGTGGAGGTAGAGGTGATCACCCTTGTATTTTTTATACAAAAATTTAATTCAGCAGAGATACCAGAGATACCCTGAAATACGGTAAAGACATATTACAGCGCTATCCACACTCCCTAGATGTTATAACTATTGGATTTTCGTTTCAGTTTCTTCCCGTCCTGAGATCAAAAACGTTCTATGCCTTCGATGTTGACAACTGTTTTGAAACCGCGGTTACATCGTCAATGCTAATGAGACGTAAGCGACAGTAGAAGGAGGGACGATTCACTTGGTATTCAATTGCGATCGAATGTGTGCATATAAAAAGGCAATCCTGAGCTCTAAGTGATGTTCGTCAGGTCCGCTTAGCCGGCGAGGGCCATAGAGTCGTTCTAATACCATGACGACGAAGAACCGCCCTTCTCCACAGATCAGCAGGGGAACAGTTAGAGTCTTGCCGAACAAGATCTAGCCATCTGTTCCTTGGGCGACCGGGGCGACGTTTCCAATTTTTACTAAAAAACAGCCGAGAGATTCGTCGATCTCACAACGGAGGGCCAGACGAACTGGAACATTGTCGGCCAGTCGTGCAATGTGTCCAAAAGTTGCTGTTTCAAATGTTGATGTGGGCAAGTAACTGACCTTCGCTGATCTCGACGAGCTCGTTACGCAGCTGTCGAAACTCGTCTTGTTCGATGGCTGCTGGCACCGGTACCACGCCATAGTCGTCACCCAGCAAACACTACAGACAAAAAAACCGCACGTTTTTAACACATCATGATGGGTTTACAGTCAATTCGTCCCCAAAGCTAACCTAACCTATAGCCCCTATACCCTAACTTAAACTGTGACGAGTTCTAACACTTTTAATGAGTTGACTTCGGGTCGGGACGAGTTGACTGCTACCCTCGTGACGTACGTAACTTATGGCTCAGTCAAAAGTCAAGATCAACGGCTGAAAAAGTCAAAAATAGTTCATTTTTGACGAGAAATGCGCCATTAACTGACCATTTGACCGTTTGTCGTATAGTATAATTAAATTTGATGGAAACAATCACGCAAAATGTTATGCGTCACATTCACGTTTACCACGCGGCAAATGCTATGGCGTTTTTGTCTGCCTGTCTCTCTGTCAGTTTGTGTTTCACAAACTAGCCAAGAAACTTGTATGTTATGTCACGCGATTGCGTTTTGGTGATGGGCCTATGTATCCAGCAGATTATGAAGTAAAGAACAGTCATATTTAACAGTCATTCACCGGCTAGCTCGATGGGAACTTTGCCTAAGCTTGGCAGGCCTATACTGCATTGTTTATAATTGTATGTCAGCTTATGTGGTGAAAAATAAATCCTCTCTCAGCCATAATAGAACTCGCTGCGCATTTTTTTTACGAACGACGAATCAAATTGTTTATCTATTTGATGCTACATGCACGTATAGCAACAACAGCAGCAGCAGCGTCAGGTGAGAGAAGTTTGTCGGAAGTTGCTCACCAGAAAGAACGGACCGCAAGACGTACGATGACAGTCGGCAATCATGTCAAGATGACGCAGGTGCGAGATGCCGTCGAGACAATGGTCAGCGGCCGGCAGATCGCCGCAGTGCTGTACGTCAACTAGTTGAATGTCGAGCTCCAGCGACTGACAGCGACTGCGTAGACGAGGAAGTACGTCATGCCACAGAATCCGGCGCTCGCTCTCAAACCCTGCAGCAGTGACAACAACGACTAATTGCGACAATGTTATTTCGATTATTACTGACGACAAAATTGCTCATCTGTTTCTGTCGACTCTATCTCACCAAAACGGGAAACAAGAGAAGAATAATTGTGACGATCCGCTATATAAGTTAAGATGTTCAGAAATATGAATGCGCGTTATCTGCGATCTCGTTAGTCGTTAATAGCCACCTTTTGGGTCGCATGAGATACGGACTAGTGCGATCGATGATCCCGGCGTCTGTCAGTCTGTCACGCGGCAGGGTGTGCAAAACGGCTGAATAGATCAACATCCTGTTTGGGGTGGAGACTTCCGGAAACCCAAGAAACATCGTATTAGATTGGGTCCCCCACACGACGACGAGAGGGAGGCGGTTGAATGCGGCTTTTGCCAAATTACTTTGGCCACTTGTTATCAAACGCTGCTTCGGTTCATTACCAGTTTCTGATAACAAGTTTCTGTGTGACTCACTCTATTATTCTGCAATTCGCTTATAGGAGGCTACAGACTGGAGTGGAGTTTGCCTCGCACAGTGCGCCGGAGCGCTGAGAAGCCTCACAAAACACACACACACATTCTTGCACCTGTCTCACACTTACCCGCAACATACAGACACATCGTCTAATTGAAACAGAGTGCCAATGAGGACGATAGCGCAACGGGCTCACAGATAACCCTGGCCCTGAGGGAAAAGCGCATTAGACCCGCCGGAGTGGTTATAATCCGTCTGATGTCTTTCCTCTTTCCCCTTGCAGGAGAAAAAATAGAAACGGTGCGATTTGTTTTGTCCGACAGTTAGAAGGCCTACTTTGTTCTGCTGGTTTACCTGTAATACCGAAATGCTGAAGTATGTATTGGCCCCCTATAGTAAAGTGGTTAAACATCTAATACAGACCGAAGTCGTAGCTGACGTAGAGCTTGACAATATTAGCCGATCGTCCTGGTCCAAGAAACGCGACCGACAGACTGTTGTCCGCCGCTGACTCGGACGAGCGTTTACTGTCAGTGAAGGTGATATGTGAACGCTGTTTCTTGATCGACGATGAGGTGGCCGACGTGGCCGTCGACTGACCCAGAAAGTTGTTGATTTTTTTCAGCATCTTGTCAAGTCATAATCGTTTCAACAGACAATACGAGACTGCACTTGTTACCGACGACAAGCGATTGAACACATCGCACCTGCACGAACAACGACGTAGGAACTTTACGCGTCCTGGGTTCGCACAGTCGAACTTACAGGCCCCTACTCCACTGGGGGACGCTGAAAACGCGGGACTGGAAAACGCGGGACCATGAAAAATACGGGGATGAAAAACACAGGACTGGAAAACGTGGAACCAAATCGCAGGGGTGGAAAAGACGGGACTGGAAAACACGGGACCAAAGCGCATGGGTGGAAATCGCAGGACTGGAAAACGTGGGACCAAATCGCAGGGGTGGAGTACGAAGGACTGGAAAACACGGGACCATATATCCAGGGTTGAAAACGCACGACCACCGTCTATTGAACGCGAAATAAATAAGTATAAAGTTAAAAGGAACATTATATGATATGAATATTATATTATAAATATAATATAATACGCCACTACAGTGTAGTGCAGCTAAGTGCACCGGTAGATGGTCTGTGTCTCCTCGTCATTCCGATAGGCGTCGGTGAGTCCCAGTTTGCGTAGGCGCTTGATGAGCGCCTGGGCATAATGGAACCAACACCCAGATACTATCAACTGGTCGCCGTACA
>Ga0126335_1002254_pt1 | contig 11427 bp, 3 predicted proteins | sample OlaspJWI45metaG_FD_108409 | JGI IMG/M metagenome (GOLD analysis project Ga0126335, IMG submission 108409) | Marine gutless worms symbiont microbial communities from Oahu, Hawaii - Olavius sp. 1 OAHU.JWI-45 metaG | ecosystem: Host-associated > Annelida > Digestive system > Unclassified | place...
AGGCGCTATATAAATAAGTCTATCTATCTATCTATCTATCTATCTATCTATCTATCTATCTATCTATCTATCTATCTATCTATCTATCTATCTATCTATCTATCTATCTATCTATCTATCAATCAGGCCTACTGCAGTAGCCCGCAGTAGGCCTGATAATACAGATAATAGACCTACAAGAAACATTTCCGCCCAACGGAAGCAATATTCAATTCGGTGGTGATGTCTGTGGTTCTGTCGGCGATTCTGTGCGTGATGACCCTACTATTTCCGGAACGGCTATAACCAGAGACTTCAAATTTTGCGTGGATATACCGAGCGAGCCAGAAGACTAATCCCCTAAGTAACTGACGGAAATTGGCCTTAAATTTGTCAAATCTTAACCGATTATCTAAATTATTTCACCGCTTGAAAGAGTATAAAATTTACAACAAACGCCATGTAATACTTCCACCGCACCTTAATTTTGTTACTGCACTACCTTGGGAAGTAAAAAGAACTTGTTACAGCTTAAAAAAGACAACTTAAATATCATATTCATGTGTGTCAAGAAATGAAACGTTGTCGCGTAGTATAATTGATGACCTAGCTAAATTACTCGAACGACATGGAGTGACAGCCAAACTGTTTGCTGATGATGTTAAGGTGTATATTGAAATTGATAAGCCCAGTGATGGTGGCAATAATCCATATAATAAACAATTTCACACAGCTCATCTGTGTCCTGTTTCTATTTATTAACCAATCACGCCTCGTTGTTCTAACTCCGAAATGACCTAATTGCATAATAATTAGTGCTGCGCATAAGAATTATTAAAGTACCGAGTATCATGAGAGACACAGACATACAGCAACTTAAAAGTTTCATGTCTCGGACGCTCTTGCAATTCTACAATGGCTGTGTCTACCACAGCGTGTCGACATCAAGGTGGCTGTCATGGCGTTTCGTGTGCTGCATGGTCTCACGCCACCATACCTGAACGATCTTGTTCGTGTCGCCGACCTGCCTGGTCGTCGCCGACTTCGCTCGTCATCATCACATCAACTGCTTGTTCCATCATTCCAGCTCACAACCGTCGGTCGACGCACATTTCCAGTCGCTGCATCTCTCCTCTGCAACTCGCTGCCATCTGACATCCAATCATCCCCGTCTTTGCCCGTCTTCCGCCAACGTTTAAAAACATTCCTTTTTTCCACAATCCTTCCCGGACATAGCTCTGTGACTCTACTGCGCCTCCGTGGACTTCATAAAAGCTCTGCTATTCTAGCCACATTAAAACAATTTGACTGACACCGACACTTCTACACGATTACCATACCTGTGCATGTGCTGGTCAAATAAACAAACTTGTGTACAGCAATATATACAAGATAATTATGCACAGTAATAGCCTAGCCAGCAAACCGACTTGCAGTATGTACACAGTGCTACAGGATCACGTCTGTGACCCAGAAAGTCGTCATTTACGGGGTCAGAGGGTAATTGGACTTAAAAGATTGTGAAGTGGAAGATTTTGAACAACCGGGGGAACTCAAAATGACAGTCTGTAGTAATGCTGTACTGCAGCCCCCACTGCTAAGATTTTAGATTTGTTAGTGAGTGATTAGAGGCTTAACGTCCCACTCGACACATTATAGATCATTTCGGGGACAGCTGGCCGCTGAGACGGGCTTAAATCCACCAGAGCCACTTCACTGTGTTACAATATGAACTGTAGGCAACCGCCTCTAGGCCAAAGACGGTGCAAGGGTCACAGTGTGACAAAAACCCAATCTGCTGGACCTATAAGCTGCTGCCTAGAAGTTCGTGCAACAAGAGTGTGCACAGTACTATAGTAACTAGAGCAGCTATGTTAACGTTCCCTCTTTACCTCAGTCCATCATCACTAACCAGATGAGGCTGCGGAGGTTGAGGGGTAGGCAAGTGCAAGGAACGGAGGGTGGGGGGCTGGCTTTATCCCACCTAGACCGAAGACTGTGGCTAAGTTTGATGGACGACACGCACTGACAGTCTGTCTCAGCTGGGCTGATCTGATGATGTCTGTGTCTGTGGTGGCGCAGTGGCAGGGATGACCGCTTTGACGCGGTAGAACTTGGTACCAACTGACACGCTGAAACGATTGTTCGCCTGACAACACAACACATGCATGCTCCATTAGCTTACGTCGACCTCATCAGCACCAAATCAATCAATCGTACTAAAATGTGGCAGTTCAGATGCATTGCCAGTTATAGAGGCTGGCTGGGGCATCCGAACTGCTCGCTATCCCACAATTTAAAGTAGGTCAAGTAAGTAAGTAAGGATATTTCCTAAGTGCACAAAAACCAGAAACGGTCACAATTTCTCGTGTCCTGCTACGGCGATGGTAATAATCCGCGTGGAGTCTTGCTGGCTAAACGCAGCAGCTATGTATGCCTGGACGAGGCTCCCGAGGGCAGGTCGAGGGCGGCTTGGACTGACGAAAAGGCGCAGTTATTGCCGGTTGAAGTGTTGCGTGATCAGCGTCTCTGTAGCACCTACAGCAATGGACAGGATGTTAACTGCGTCGTCTGCTCGAAATGACACTAACAGGACTAGTAGATCGTGGTGTATATTTTCTTCATGTTAGTCATACGCGATAACTTTCTAAGTAAGTAAGTATTAGTAAGAGTATTTCTAATGCAAACAGAAAGCAGATAGTCACAATGTGCCGTGATCAGTTACCGCCCGAACAGAAATGTTTTCAGTGTTAGCTTAAATTGTCCATAGTTAATGTTTCGTGATGAGTTCGGTGGCAGACTGTTCCACACACGCGGACCAGCAGCAGTTAAATTCTTGTCGCTGTACGTATTGTGGCCCGGTGCATGGTACGACGCAAGTCATGTCAACTGCTGATCTGAGAAGGCGACGGCCACTGTCAGTGACAAGGTTTATATCGTCAGTTAAGTATGCCGGCACTTGACCTGACAATGACTGATGCACAAGGCAAGTATGTAAGCTTATTTTGATTACACATCAAAAGAAGTATTATCAAATATCTCTTTACAGAACTATCAACAAGAGAGACGTAGAGCTTGGTGGGCAGGAGCAGCCCAATCCATAGGCCTGACGTGGCCAAAGACAGAGTGTCTCCTCCGACTTATACCTTCATTTATGGGCGGCTGCTGCGAAAGGGTGGCGACTTCCACGTTCGTGACAAATTCATACCAGAAGATGCCGAGTATTCGCCTTTGGTTCGTCATATGAAAGGTCTCCAGTTTAGCTATATCAGCCTTCAATAGTGAAAGGTAGCAGTGATGGCATATTCCTGATACCCACTACCTTGACATTAGCTGCTGAAGAGCAATACACGGAAATAGGCAGAACTACTCCCATACCTTCTTAGCAAGACAGTAGTCTCTACTGGTGATCTGTAGCAATAATGAATGTTTTGACTTGTCAACGGGATGGCCAACTGGACATACAACAAACAGACATATACATAGCAATACATTTCAATCAAAGGCATATCATCTGTGTGCGGTTAAGAGTGCGAATCGTTAACGAATTTATTGTCGTTTGTACAAAAGACGTGACATCGCACATTTTCAGAAAACGACACTTCAAAAAAGATGATTTGCTTGACATTTGCAAACACATGTTGAAATAGTAAAATAATATTATATTATAGTAATTAATTAATAATCAATATTATAGTAAAATAACAAGATATGGGGCTAGTGCATCTCATGCTGTGTCTGCTTACTCCCCAGCCCTTACACCATTAACAAATTATACTGCTTGGTGATAAAAGCACAAAGTGTAGATATTTTGCACACGGTTACTATATGCAGGCAGCAGGCAGAGACTTGAACTTTTGATGTATCAACTGCAATTCCAATGCCATATATGGATTGCACCAAACACCGTGCCATCTAAGTATTTACACAAGAAGCCCAGCTGTGGCTGACATGCTGCCCAAATGCTTGTGCACGTTGCGATTTATTGGTCGGATTTTCTGACTTGCAGTTATTCACCAGATGGCAGCTGTTGACGGCATATTGGCCGTGTTTTCTGACATTTATCTATACCACTCTCTCATTAGACGCCCTAAATGAGGGGGATCCCCTCGAGCTATCGGGTTCATATTTGGTATGGAAAAACTAGAATGGCTGGGCTACAATCTGGTGAAGGTCGCATGATAATCGACTCAGTCGTTTGGGCACAATACATCAACATGACAGACAGAGAGACAGCCACGTCGCCATAGCAACAGCCACCCTAACGCACTGCATTCGGGCAGCGAAGATGTCAGAAACTGAGCATACGTAAAACGACCGAGTCGACGTACTGTCAGAGAGCGTAATGCCCAGCTGCGGCAGACACTCGTGATGCAGGAAATGTTTCGGAGCATCCGGCGACAAACACGCCACGTAGTGACCGTGTTGTTCTTCCCAGGCAAACATCACCAGGTCACCTTCCTTACAGCTACACAGACCGCACACAGTGACACAGGCAGCAAATCAGCATCTGCACGGTGTTCAAGCTGAGCCACAATCGTCGCTGAAATGACCGGTAATGTACGTTGAATCTTCATTTACTCGCAAAGATTTGCAACGAGACTGGCACCGTTGCCGGACGCCGACTAAGTTTTGAGTTCTAAGTTGTGTACTGATAATAGTAACGTTACATGCAATATGCATAATGTACAAGTTAGCCCACGAGAAACTGTGAAGGAATGAACTTAGAAACAATTTGACAACCTCTGCAGAAAACCATAACAAAAAGAAGTATGTAAAAACAAGGTATCGTCTGTTATGGGATAGCTGGCCCACAACGGTGCCCGGTGTGGTGCAGACTGGTGACTGTTCCCACTGATGCGTTCACTATATTCCTAGCCCAACCGGCCCATTTCTGTCTGAATGGGTGAAGTAGTAATGCAGAAACACCCATTTTCGATTGCAATGACGGCAGATTCTCAATCAGGAAGCCCGGTTTCCTATTCGAGTTTTGTAGTAACTATATATCTATCTCACTTAGTTTCGGAGATATTCGCGCGTGACAGACAGACAAACAGACAACGCAGACCATTTCTATAGCTGGCCCACACATCGTGGCGGGCCAGCTAATACATAAGTAAGTAACGGAGTAACATACGACTGCATGGTGACAAGTTCTCTGACGAGAGCACGAGATCCTTGACTTAATGACATCTCACTCTAGACACAGACACAAATTACACTTAACAGTTTTACAGTAATGTCATAACAGCCTCATCAAAGGGGCACCATCTGGCGAACAAGAAAGAACAGCTGTCCACACGAGAGACTGACACAGACACAATGACCCCGTGTGGGTTCCGGGGCTTAGAATAGACCCACTCTGTCTCCTGGCCGGACGTCGTAAGAGACGACGAAACCAGGCACCCCTCAACCTCCGTGGCCTCATCTGATTACTGAGGATAGACTGGAGTGAAAGGGGAACATTCGGAAGAGGGGCCCCTCGTGGAAACCCTTCCGCAAGAACTCAGCTCTTTGCAGCTGACAGGCGAACCAGTCATGGTTCAAAAAAAGAAGAAACCCTCAGGCGCCCAACGGAAGAGCCTGAGGAAACAGAATGAAGCACCATATAACAGTTAGTGACCTATTGAGGTTTTTAACATCCTTACGGAGGTTTTCATAGTACCCTGGTAAGAAGTACCAGGGGCTTTACTGGGGGATGGACTATGGGCCCATCTGCGGCCTGGTTCTACGAAGGACAACTTTGCCTCCACCGAAACTGGAACTGGACACAGACAGAATGACTGACAGACATAAGGCACTATGGTGACAAGGTCTCTGACAAGAGCATAAGATCCTTGACTCAATGACATCTCACTCTAGACACACAGACACAAATACATAAGGCACTATGCATGTCTGTCTGTCTGTGGCTAAGTCGGATAGGTGACACACATCGATAGTCTCTCTTAGCTGGGCTGATCTGACAATGTCAAAGCTGTCAACCGTGCCACCACAGACACAGACAGGCACACAACAGATTCCAAAGCACAAGCAGAGTGTGCTAGACTGTTACTCACCAGTCTCTGTTCAACTCTCGACATCGCATCTTCTTTAGACTACACAGTCACACGCCGATCACCACATCGTCAATATGAGCGGGGTAGGTAAGGTTTCACATAACAATCGATACATTACATGTAGAGATGGGTGGAATATTTCACTTAAAATGTTTCAAATCGTTCTGTATTTTAAAATACTCCAACACCTACAAAAACAAAATAAAAGCCTTTTGCAAACAACAAATCAGTATTAACACGTTTTTTTCTACAATTTGAAAAACTTTTTGTGACAGTCTGTGTCGATCACACAAGTCGTGATTCGTGAGTGATGTGTGAACTTTGATGTACCAAGTATGAGAGCATAAACAACGTTGTCGTCAAAGAGCCTATGAACTTGTGAACACAGGATCATCTGTTAGTCCTGGCTTCATCGTGCATCACTCATTAATCACAGCCGTCGACACTAACGACTGTTGACACCAGGCTTTATTTTCATGCAATGCCAGTGCAACATGACGTAGTTTGAAACACTAAATGCAAGTCATTTTCGAGACAATTTTCCCAGCCGACCACTCAACTGGTGCAAAACCAAGTCTAACAGTGAATGAATCAACGCCAAGAAAACACACGATTAACGCGTTACATCTGGTAAAGTTAAATGCAGAGGACACTACATACAGCACCTTTGTATGGACCTACCCCATCATAGAAGCGCTCAGGCATGGCACGCGTTGTCATGGGATCACACAGTTTTACGTGCCACACTTCACAACTGGAAAGGACCATGCTTTGCCCTCGCAGCCGAACCTGGTCCTCATCTACCGACCCAGAACAATGGAAGTCTGAATTGGCATAAAGTTGCCCGTTGATTGATCGACAGTTAACAGACAATGTGGGTGGTCCGTACCCAGCTAGGTGGTCTGGTCTTCACGTAGACGCTGTCGGTTGTCGACGTCAGTACCACACTGCAACTTGTATCTAACCCGGCATCTGCATCCTGGATCCGCCTCCCAGCCACCTCTGACCTCGTCAGCATATCATGCCCCGCCTTCAGTGCCTGCTCATGTTTATTCACAAGGTCGGCCATCTGCTGCTCATGCCCCGCCCTCAGCTCCAGCACGGCCTGCTCATGTTTACTAATGAGCTCAGCAATCTGCCGCTCATGTTTATTCATCAGTTCTGAAGTCGCTTGGTCTATCTCAGCACGCCGGTCATCCTCAGCCTACGACACACAGCTCATGTTTATTAATGAGCATAGCCATCGGCTGCTCACATTTATTCATAAACTTTAATATGCTACATTTTACCAAATAAGTGTCGCTAAAATTTTCTGCCATAACTAAATTAAAAAAACTTTATATGAATGGAAAGCACTATTATTTGAAAAATACACAGACAGGAGACTGGAGAGGACAAAGAAATTTGACAAAAACTGCACCAAATGTGCTTCCCCCTCTCCTCGCTATGGGGGTATTGCGATCCACATCTAATGCAATGTTTCTTGGGCCCACAAGAATATTCACTCCAAACACGATCTTGATCAGTTCAGCCGTTTTTACACAGTGAAGCCGAGTTAAGCCATGTGACAGACAGACACACTGACTGACAGACGGGATCATCGGTAGCTATAGCCTGCATTGCACGCATTCGATGCTCATGGCTCACCTTGCAACGTCAAGACAAGGTGAGCCATTTCTGCGGCTGGACCACAGACAAAAAAATAATAATTATCCGGATGCCTTACTGGCTGACATCACTGACCCCCAGAAACAGCCGGCGTATCCAGTACGGGAAATTCAGTGCGCGAAACCTGCGTCTGAAACATTAGAAGCGTTGTTATCACCAAGAGTATGTAACTCTGTGCTGGCAGCCATATTAAAACTGGGTGTTTTCGTGACAGAGCTACCAGCCAACAAGGCCTACACCATGGTTGAAAACACGAGGCAATACAAAGAGGGCCTCGGAAAACAACCACAGTCCACTGTCACATACGTTACCCAGAAAGTGAAAGTGTTGCATCCACCATAGGCATTAAAAAATTCATTGCGAGGGGTTACCCGAAGGGGGTTACTCTGGAAGTGGGGTTGTCTTGGGCCCCTAGCCATCTATGTGCATACAAAATTTGAAGTCTCTAGCTTCAGCCGTTCCGGAGACACGAGGGTTATAACGCACAGAATCACCGACAGAGAATCACAGACATCACCACTGGATTGCATATGGAGAAACTAGATGGAAGTCGACAGGAAGCCGTCGATGGATATGCCTCCGCCTGTGCTCACAGTCCACAGTCTCATACGTTACCCGGACAGTGGAAGTTATCTTGGGGTAGGTCTGTTTGGGAATGTGTTTGTGTCGTGTCCGGCACACGCATGAAAAAATTCCTTGCAAGTGGTTACCCGAAGAGCGATTACTCTGGGGAGGGGGCTGTAAATTTTCAAAAATCCACTCCATCATATACATCCAATCCGTAATACTTTCAGCAAGCCCTGAGTGCATTCCCAGACAAATAATTTAAAGCTCAAGACACAAAGTTTGCGGCCATTAACAAGGCATAGCAAATTTCTTCGAGGCCGAGTCAAGGCAATGCTAAGACTCCAAAAAACTGTGCTGAGTTGCTTTGCACCACGACTTCAAGCCTCAAGGCTGCATACACAGGGGCTTTAGAGGTTTTTTTTAAAAATGATATGCGCTATATAAATTCACGTTTTACTTTTACTTTACTTTACTTACTTTACGTCGCAATAACACCTTGTTTAAATACGGCCACCGACACACTTACTCCGTCCGTAACAACAACGCTTTTCATATTTTAGACGCAGGTTTTACGTACAAAATTACAATTCTCTGCAAAACCAGACAACATTTTCTGTTCAGATACAGCATACTAAAAATAATTATGGTTGTTAAAAGATCCGTGATTGGTCCGTGAAAGTTCAAGGGCTGTGGCAGCTGGCTGGCTCAAAGCCAACACCACTCTGCCGCAGTCAGTTTCTGGGGTCATCGATCTCTTTGGAAAAATCAACCAGTATGCATCTGGGTAAATAAATATTCTATTAATAAGGGCTACATATTAACACACAGACATAAAAACAGACAGAATAGACATACAGAGAGAGAGATATAAAGAGATACAGACAGAGCACGAGAGACAGAGCGCGAAAGCTCACAGTGCGAAGAGCAGATTCAAGCTGTGCAACAATCTCTTCATGTCGTTGGACTGGCATGTAGTCCTCCAACAGCAGTGGCAATGGTTGACCATCGTCCTTTCCTTCTTCTGGGAGCTCAGACAATCTGGCACTCAACTCTAGAATCTTCTTCTCATAACTGGTCTTCATTGTTTCAACACTGGTAGTAAGATCCACCACGGTTTTCTGGCACTCATCATGAACATTCTTATCTTCCTCTACCATGTCTGAGGACACCTTATCTTCCTTCTCTATTTCATGTCTTCTCTTGAAATCTTCAATTTCTGACTCTTGGCTGCTTTTCAACTGTCGTATCTCTTCTTCTAACTTCTCCTTGACCTCGTTCACCTCTGTTTGTCCTTTCTCTGCGACCTCTTTGACCTCTGCCTGCCATTTCATCTTCAGTTCTTCAAGCTCTGCCACGTGGGTGGTTTTCAAGTCTTCAGCTCCATCAAGGTACTTCTTGGTAATCTCCGATACTTCAGTGGAATGCTGCTGTCTAATATCTACACACTCTGCCTCATGTTTCTCCCGCAGCTGTTCAAGCTCAGCTACATTCTGCTGTTTTGTATCTTCGAGTTCCTGTCTACATCGCTCTCTCACGCCTTCAACTTCTTTCCGACCCGCCTCTACGACCAGATACAGTTCTTTGTCTCTTGCCTCGACATCAGAACTATATTTCTTCCAAACCTCATCAACTTCTTGCTGCCATTTGCACTTCAAGTCGGCAATTTCATCCTCATGTTTAGCGGTAAGGTCCTTGAGTTGTGTTTGACTTTTGCAGTCGACTTCACCCACCTCTCTTTGCCACTGCTCCTTCAAACCACTCAGTTCTATTTCGTGTTCTGAACGCAGCTCCTGCAGTCTCTGCTCACTTTCAGACTTCACAGCTTCCAGTTCCAACCGATGGTTTTGGTGCACAATTTCCAGCTCACTACGATGTGCCGAGTTCATCATCTCCACAGCCATCCGACGCTGTTCACCTGACGTTTCCATGTCTCTGTCCTTGGTCTCGCACTGGTGTCGAAGGTCTGTCACAGACTGTCGAAGGTGACTCACAAGTTCACTGAAGCGTGACTGAACTACGCTCCACTCTCGCTCTGCCTCGGACCCAGTTATTTGTGTCGGGTCAGAAGTAACAACCTGCTCACCCAACTGAGTCGGGTTAGGGGTCACAACCTCTTGATATGTGTCAACAACCTGTCGACCAAGTCTTGTCGCTTCTTCGCAGAACATCTTTGCTGAGTCTAATTCCGACCTCACGTGTGTCAGTTCCAACTCCATTTCCGAAGTTCTCCTCCTTGACTTTTGCAGCTGTACTTCGGACTCATTCTTTTGTTCTTCCAGCAGACTCTTCTCTTCTTCCATCTCTATCTTCTTTCGTTCTTCGAGATCTCTCTTCTGCTGTTCCGACTCTTTCTTCTGTGTATCCAGTTGTTCTTCGAGCCCTCTCTTCTCCTCTTCCAACTGTTCCTTCTCTCTGACGACCTCACTCATCTGAGCTTCGTGATCTCTTCTCATCCTTGATATTTCGTCCTGATATTTTGTGGAAACGGCGTCCGCAATTCCGGACTCATTCTGCGAGCACTCTTCGCGGATCAGCCGTTCCACTTCCGTCCTCTCGGCACTCAGTCTAGCCTCGCAGTCCACAGTCAGCTGACTGTTCTGTGAGCGAAGGTCCATCACTAGCTGTTCTGCAGTAGATAACGACTTCTTGAGATCTGTTATCTTTTCACGTTTGGACTTCAACTCCAGTTCTAGTTCTTCCCGCTGCTGAATCTCCCGGTCCACCTGAGCCTTGTATTGATCAAGCTCAGTCTGATACCGTTCAGCCTGAGTCCTGTCAAATAATCATTGTATTGTATTAGGTACAGGTATAATTGGGGACACTTGTTACAGCGCTTCTTAGTGGGAAGCTCACCCCAGAAGCAATGAGGTATGTTATGCATAGTAAGGATTAGCACAGTTTTAACTGCATAACCACGCATTTATCTGCGAACGGAACGAGCCATGCCTTTGCCTTTCTAGCCAAAGCTGGTCCTCATTTTACCGACCCAGAGGGACGGAAGGCTGAGTCGACCTAGTTGGCTGATTACATAAAAGTAAGTAAGTAACTAAGAAAATTTATGTTCGCGCAGCGGTCCTTACAGCCTAGGCTGTCACGCAGGCGCTATGGTGATGTCCCGTAAGCTCGAGTAAACAGAAATGTCTTTAGCCTCGTA